>Ga0208793_1001017_pt1 | contig 17248 bp, 29 predicted proteins | sample 17_taG_FD_184092 | JGI IMG/M metagenome (GOLD analysis project Ga0208793, IMG submission 184092) | Marine viral communities from the Subarctic Pacific Ocean - 17_ETSP_OMZ_AT15314 metaG (SPAdes) (version 2) | ecosystem: Environmental > Aquatic > Marine > Oceanic | place: Pacific Ocean | collected...
TATCGGAGTCGCTATCGGAGTCGCTGTCGGAATCACCTTCACCTTCACCTTCACCCTCTCCTTCTTCACCTTCTTCATCGGAGGGTTCTCCATTGGTGGGTTCGCCGCCACCGCCGCCGCCACCGCCGCCTTTAGGTCTTGTTGAGGGTAATTCGTCTTCATCAATGCCTGTTCTTGACGGTGCAGGTTCAAATCTCATATCATCACCCTTAGCCAAAGCGTTTTTCAAGTAAGTTCCAACAGGGAGGCTAACTTCAATATATTCATCGGTTTCTGTATAATCGCTAACATCATAATAAGGGAATAGATTTTTTAAGGTTTTAGCGAAAGATTCATCCTCCGTAAAAATTTCAATTATTGTTTCTTGAATCTCTAAATCATCATAACCATTATTATAACAAAAATCAACGATACCGTTAAGTGTTGATTCATATTTTGAACCATTGTCAGCAATAACTTCAACAACAATTAGAGAATCTTTATTGGGTCTTTTATCGGTGTCTTTAACCTCACCTGTTTTCAAATTGACCCACTTCATAATAACGCCCCATTATCTATTAAGTAAAACGACTATTTAACCATTCTTATAATGTCCTTCATTGATAGAATAGATTAATTCTTCGGCAAAATCATAAACAAGGTTAGCATCAACGAACCAATCAATAATTTCATCACTAATTTCATCCACTTCTGTTTCGCTCGGATTATTTCTATTTTCCCAATGGAGTTCCCAATCGTCATAAGTGTCCTTTAGTCTTTCTAATTGCGTATCTTCATCAATACTAATGCGAACAATTTTCCAACCATTTTCTTTTAACTTGGTTGCTTCGTTAATAAATCGCACATCGTCAATAATCCGAACAATTTGAGGATTGTCATATTCTTCGGCTTCCGCAATCACATAGTCCAACCAAACATCATGTCTTATTTCTCGCATTTTCATGCCGATTTTTTGCAGTAGTGGCCTGTCCTTATCCACCATTTTGAATAAATCATGTGCAATTGCTTTTACTTGACTCGCCATAGATAATTTTACTACATCATATCCTTTAACGCCGTTGATAATTAAATTAGCAAGAGTAGTCTTACCTGCCGCCATTCGCCCACATATCGCAATCTTCATATTAACACCTTATTTTCTATTCCTAATAATTGTTTTGGCGAGGTATGTAGGTAATACTTTAGCCATAGGATTGTTTTTCATTCCTCTTTCAAAGTGAAACATAAATGAGGGGTCAATAATGTAGGTATGTCCTACATCAGTAGCACTTCTCACATTTCTTCCACACATTTGCGCTAATTCAACACTTGTCAGCATTTGATACCACTTAGGGTCGCTTTCAGCCTTCGTTTTAACTTGAATATCGCCTAAAGGACCGAAAGGAACTTTGACAATTATAGTAAAATCAACCATTTTTCCGTCAAACCCTTGATTTGCATAAGTGGATATGAGGATTTCATTATTATTTTCGGTTTCAAATTCACGGAATACTGCATCACGCTCTCTTGGATTCTTATTATGTTGTCTTATTCTTCCATGAACCAACGGGTATTTATCCAAAAGTGTTTCAACAATGTTTTCTTCTATATCATCAGTAAAGGGGAGGATTAAACCCTTTCCATCGGGATATAGGCTCGCAATTTTATGAATAGCGTCAGCACATTTTTCAAATGATTCGGGAGTTCTTGCGCTTTTAGACAATTTTCCTCCTTTAATGTGTGTATAAACAGGGCGGTTCTTTTCGGGGAATGGACTGTAATGAACCTTAACGAAAGCAGTATCATTTTCTTCTAATCCCAATTCTCTTCCGAAAATCTCATAGTCTAAAATAGTTCCTGTTAAGAAAATCCTTTGCTTTCCTAAGCCGAGCAACAAATCATCAGCATAATTTGATACATTAAGAGGCTTAAATGAAATCCATGTAGGAACTTGGTTTTGAGTATCAATTTGATAGACCCAATTTTCCCAATTCTTAGCAATAGAGCCTACTAATTCAGTTACCTTCATTAAGAAATTAGAAGCATAAGACAATTCTTTCTTTTCATATTTTGTATGAGGGTCTTTGTCTTTCATTTTATCACGGACATATTCTTCAAGTGCGAGTAAATACTTTGTTAATTTGATAAGTTCTTGCATTCGGTCATTAGGAGGTGTATTAAGCGTCATTGGCCTAATCGCAGGTATTCCGTAGCCTTCTTTTGGATTCTTGGGGTCAAATTGCTTTAGTATTCTATTTCTTTGCGCTTCTAAAGACTCTTTCTTTGATTGAGATTTTGCATCCTTAACTTCTTGAGCCGTAGGTGCTTTGAATAACCTCTCAAGCATTCTTGTTGATACATTCATAGCATAAAACGACATCATATTGTTTGCTAATTGGTGTGCTTCATCAACAATTAAGAATGGTCTTTTAGGGAGGACTTTTCCGCTTCGGTTCATACCCATCATATAGGCAGTATTACCTACAAAATACCTTGACTTTTGAGCCGTAGTTAATGCACCATAATAATCACATAATGAATCGGCTTCAACATCAAAGTCCATGATACCCATATTTGTAGGGTTTTTCTTAGTGCAATTGAAACCTTTTGCATATTTACAAGGTGCAAGGCTCGCATTACAAGTCTGTGGTGAAACATCAGTAGCGTTTTCTAATGCTTCGTTTGCTATTTTAACATCATCAGTTCCCGGTTCTATGTCAAGGAGGCAATCATAATTACCTCGCCCCATAACCGACCTCATAAACGGCATTTCTTTGAGATATTGGGCTTGTAATCCTTTCAAATGAGTAACTATGTAAGCCGAAGCGTCATAGATTTGCGGAATTGTTTTGGCTACAACGGATTTTCCACCGCCAACAGGCATTTCAACAACGATATTTTTATATCCCTTGTCTATTGCATCCATCATTGGCTCTAATACTTGCTTTTGAATATCTCTAAAGGGGTGAAATTTAGTTCCCTTTGATACTTCATCAAACCCTATCTCATCAGCAATTACTGTATCTTCTTCAATATCATATTGAGTAAATTCTTTTTCCTTTTCTTTATGTCCGTTTGTAGCCTTGATACCTGTTTTTCCAATGTCTTTTCCATCGTCAAATCCTGTCAATAAAGGAATGTAATCTTTCAAATTAAATTCGTCAAGGTCTTCTAAATCAGTAGGTTCTATTTTATTTTGCTTCTTAGTATCCTTTTTTTGGTTTGGATTATATTTCTCTTCACCGTCAAGAAACAATGTCAATCGGTTTTTCTTACAGAAGGCTTCTATTCTTTCTAAACGCTTTGACTTATCACCAAATGCCCCTGTGAAGTTCTTTGCTTTCCAATTATATTCCAAGCCTAATTCGTTTCTCAAATCATTCCTGTATGGAAAGGTTTTGCCTTCAACCCTAACGATAACGAAACCCATGAGGTTCAATTATCCGAACCCCTATTTAACCACTTCGTTTAGATACAAGGAGTTAGTATCATATATTATGCTCATTGAAGCGTATAACATACCTCATGACGATAAGAAATCCATAGATGGAGAGGATGGATATTTTATTTATCATAAAAATAACAAGGTTTATCTATGCGTATTTGATGGTGTGGGCGGTTGGCGTAATCAAGGAGTCAATGTAAAAGACTTCGTTAATCAATTGACAAGAAATTGTATTGACAGCATAGAGAACGGACATAGAAATCCCGAAGTTATTATTGAGGATGCGCTGAACAAAAGCACTTTAGCAGGGTCAGTTACAGTAATTTTCGCAATTATTGAGGGAAATTCCATGATTGCATATCAAATTGGCGATTCGGGATTGATGTTGATTCAAGACGAAAGAGTTCTATTTCAAACAGAATCCCAACAACATTCTTTCAATTTTCCGTATCAAGTAGGAAAGGATAAAGACGGCTCATTTCACGGAGATAGCCCGAAAGAAGGTAAATTTTATCGTTTAAGTCTTTTGAATAAAGGCGACTACATCATTTTAGGTTCGGATGGATTATTTGACAATTTACACACCCATAAAATAATTAACTTGACTCAAGAAAAAAATGTTGCTGAACATTTATGCAAAGAAGCATACCAACAGTCAAAACAAGACTCCACAAGCGTTCCCTTTTATGAGCAAGCATACCATGAAGGCGTTCTTTCAACCGTCAAGGTTGGCGGTAAGCAAGACGACATTACTGTAATTGTAGTGAGGGTTTGAACCAATCATTAGGGAATAATAAATTAGTAGTCCGATAGCGAATTATTAGTCCTCCAAAGACTAACAACATAGCCAAAGTTAATCCTGTTTGAATTGTTAATGAAAGGCTATTGATATACCCTGCATAAGCAAAGAAAACGATATTGTTTGCTATCAAAATAAATGTAGTCCATAAGGAAAAATCATCCGATGCTTTCCTCTTAATCATCCTCGTCAATTGAGGAATCCAATGACAATTAGTTACTACTGCGATTATTGACATAAACACTTCAATAGAAGTGGGTTCAACCATGCTTTCACTACTCCTTCCTATGGTGCAAATGGTCATGCCCGACAAAATATGCCGCCACTAAGAAAATAGTGCTATGAAACAAAGTTAATGAAAAGGTAAGCCACGCTTCTTCATAGAATGCCGTAACGACTTCTAATCCATGCAAAATACCGTCAAAAGCGAGGAAAAACATAACGAATGAAGTGATGTAGCCTCTAATGCTTCTCTTTTCATCAGTCAATTTTACTCCCTCCGATGCCGTATTCAGCAAGTGCTTCTTGAACCGTCAAAATGCCGTTCTCAACATCAACGGTGAAAATCCCTTGAGGATAACAGGTGTCTTTCCAATCACAGTATGAGCAATTCCAATCACCGACTGCGGCGAGGGGCTTTTTACCATGTTCACCATACTTTGTCTTTGACAATTCTCCACGCTCAAAGAGTCGCTTTGCTTCATCATCATTGTATCGGAGAGAAAATTCTCTTGCAGGTGGAGTATCGGACTTCAAGTTATTCAATTGCTCATAATAACGCTTTCGCATCATGTCAATAGTCAATTCGGGTTGTTGAGGTGTTACATTCCATTCAAGGGCTTTTTCGGCTCTTGGCTTCAAGATGTTGCCGTTCATATCCTTGACGATAATGTTTCCTTCATAGCCATCGGACAATTCCACACGGAACGACTTGTTAGCCCCGTTATCACGCCCGATGTAGCAAATGACAAAGTAAGGAATCTCAACCTTATGAAAATCTTCCCATGTCTTTCTCATGTGGAGGTAAAGTGCGGTTTGCATCAAGTGTTCAATTTGAGGATAGCCATGCTCATAGGTGGAGGTCTTGTTGCCGTTCATCACCATTTTTGCACCATAGCCCCACTTGGACTTGACTTCAATACCAATGGCCTTTGAAGGGTCAATAACCATGCGTGAAACACCGTTTGCATCTGTTTGCATTTCAGTCCAACGCAAAAGAGCATCCACTTCACCACTTAGCATAAGAGGTTCTTCTGTATCGGGGTTCTTTGCGATATTCTTTTTGATTTTTGAATTGGCTTCAAGTAAAACACCTGCATTAGCCCATGCTTCTTGGAGTCCCGCTTCAGCCATGTTACCCATCATGAAGATGAATTGAGAAGTGTCGCTTGCAGGGTTAGTGCGAGGCACTTTCTTCTTTGAATACCATACTTGACGGAGGCACTTTCCGACCAATTGTTCTTCGCCACGCTCATTCATCATAAGTGCGCTTGCACCTGTTGGATTGATACCTGTTTTACCACCAAGACTTTCTCGGTATTTCCCTTGTCGCAAGGACTTTAGGGCTACGGTCAAAGGGTCAAGGGCTTCATTGTTTGCATTGTTAGAGGACATTCTCTTAATCACCAATTATACCGTTGTCATGACAGGTATTTATAGGTTATCCAAGAATTGTATGAAATTAGTGATACTTTCTTGGCCTACTACGAATCCACTTAAAAAATCGCCTTCACTTAATGATAGCGAATCAAAGAACTGTTGATAACCATTAGGCATCCTATGTTGTCCTATGTTTTTAAGAATCTCCATATCTCCTTTCATGACTTCAAAATTGAAAAACAAAAAGCAATCATTAGGCAACGGGTTATTCAAAAGGTAACTCTTCAATGCCCCATGTTCTAAATTGAAAAGAAAAACATAATCGGATTCACCCAATCTATTAAAGAAAAGGTATGGTTTATCTTCGCTGAAAGCAAACAATTCACCGCACATACCTACTAATGCACTTGCGGTAATGGCGGTCATAACCTTGTATTCTCTAAACGACTATTTAATCCATTAGATTAAGAACAATTAAATACCTATGAAAATAAGTATAGCGCATGAAAATCACTATCACCGCAGGTGGCGGAAGAAAAATAGTGTTTGAAGACTATGAAGGCGGAGATAATTTAGTTAAGGTTTCCGTTTTTGAAGGCAAAGAGATTTTCGTTATAGGAACAATTGACGCTAAGGAATTGCGTAGGTTAGGGAAGGCGTTTTAATCATGTTGAAATCCGTAGCCACATTACTTTTACAGCAACCATTTCCTATTGAGGGTGGTTTAGTTCAAAATGAAGCATTAGCGATAAAAGAAGTCCAAAGTGAAAGAGCCATCATATTTCGTTGGAGATTTAGGGTGTGTAATTCCTGTTCAAAAACCTTTGACATAGAATCCGAAGGTATGTTTTACAAATGTGAGGAATGTATATGAAATCTCTAAATAAAATACAGATTGCCCTAAATAAGAATGCTGAAGTAGTATTATTGACAGATATTGATATGAAAAGCGATAATGACCCCGATACATTATTCCTCAATTTCTTTACAATTTTAGCCGAGCCGCTAAGACTTTCTATTCTTGGTGTTGGTTGTCTTTCAAGTAAATTAGCCACATTGGTTGGTTCGGATGAGGAAAGCATTAACAATTTGTTAAACAATAATCCCGAAATTTATACAAATATGCTACAACAAAAAACACAGCAAATGTTGGTGGATAGTTCGGAAGAATTTGCGAAAATCCTCTTAGATGGAGAAAAAAACGCAAAAAATGTAAGAGCCATCTTGACATCCCTTCTCGCCAACGGCTTTTACAAGCAAGTAGTCCACTATAATTTTCCATCGGGTGTCAAGAAAGAGGAACAGATTGTTGAAATTACAGACATGAAACCTGCCTTCAAACAAATGCTTGAAATTGTCAAGCGATATGACGATGAGGAATACCTTAAACAAATAATGGGTGAATAAAATGAGTAATGAAAATAATAATGAAAGCATAGGTTTAGAAGAAGCGTTAATTCAAATGAAGGAAGCAGGTGATATTCCCGATGGATTCCACATGATGTTCTTTTCCGAAGATTTTAGCCTCCGAGAAGATTGTCCTACAAATAAATTATTGAAATCGGTTGGTGAACGCTTCGGCTTTGTTGATTTAATCCGTAGGCAAGTATTCCAATTACCTAAAGACCAAACCGTAGTAACTTATGAGTTCCCCTGCTTTGTAGGGTTTGACGATATTCAACAGACAATGGAAGAGGTTGATGTTCTAATTAACGAGTCCTTTGACCGTATGGTTAAAGACGGAACACTTACTTCTCATCCAAAGGCAAGAGTCCAATTCCTACTCGCTCAACCAAGAGGTGAAACAGATGGCGTTTGAAATCAAATTATTAGAAGTAATTACTTTCAATCAAGAATTCAATATCCATCCCACCGAAGTAGCCAAAGGCGATTTCAATTATTGGACTGAATTATCAACCCTCTTAGGGATTGACCTTCAAAAAGAAAGTGAAATCAACGCTTCGTTTGAGGAATGAAATTGATTTTGCGAGGGCGACGGCCTTCAACATTGAATACTTTCTTTCCATTTGCGTCTTTGAAACATCGGCAAAAATTAGTAATGTTTCCTTTGTCTAATCCCCGATAGCCCCAATCACTTTCCAAATGTGAATAGATTTGAGCCTCTTCCCATGAACCTTCATTTTGCGAGAGCCAAGTAGTTACAGCCAATGCTTGCTTCTTTAGCAAACACTTGACCTTTTTCTTTCGCCCTTCAAACATTTTTAATACTGCATTGTCTAACAATTCAATCTCTCCTGTAATCTAACCCAACAAGTGACCGTATTTAAGGTTGGTTGTCATTTAAGGTTCTTGAATATCGCTTTTGCTTCTTCGTTGGTAATCGGCTTTCCGTTGTAATGCCAATCACTATCAGCGAAAGGTTTGTAAGGTTTATCCTTCTTCTTATTCAACGGGTTAATATGGATTTTCTTTTTGCTATTGCCCCAACCTTGACTCTTCTTAGCCGTAACAACATTCCTTCTAATGTCAGCACTTTCGCTCATCATTTCAAGAAAAATCATATTGTCTTTTCTTATTTTACACATTTTTAGCATATATTCCTCATGAAACAGCAGGTTGAAATCCCAACCCAATGAGCCTCCACTAATCCAAATTGTTTCCTGTGAAAAGAAAGAGTCCTCTTGATAATTCCTATTCTTTTCGGAAGGCAAATAATAATGCTCATCCATCCAAGAAATCTCGTCGGAACAAACGCCCATGTTCATTCTTACAATGTCCTATTATTTTAATGTAGGCATTAGTTATTGATAGACAATTCTGCAATTGAAAATTAGATTTCTCAATTGGATTCCTGTTAGCAAAGAACCATCGGTCATTTTACAAATTGGTTCGTTGGGTTGTCCGAAACAATCCTTCAAAAGAATCTCCACATCAGCCATAGGCATTTCCCATCTCCATGAACAATAATCCCCTTCGGGAAAGTGAATCATAGATGCAATACGCTTTGACTCTTCAATAGAAAAGAACGGTTCGCCCTTATCCAAAGTAAAACCTCAAGCGCAATTTGCTTCAAAGATGCTCAATTTCAAATCCTTAATCAATTCAGCGATTTCTTCGTTACTCATGCCCTTTTCAAGAGGGTTCATTTCAGCAACAATAAGTGCGGCGTTGTTTTGACACATACCCATCTTAATATCCCTATCACGGTTGCTTGATGCGCCGCCACCATAGGACTTCTTTTGATTCCATGTGTTGCTGTTGTAATTGGACTTTCGCTTAGGTCCTACAAACACCTTTTGATGTTCACCAATAACGATAAGTGCTTGAGCATTGTCGCCTTCACCGACTACGCCCCATGCGTTGCCGTTTGAGCCTCTTGCGGGGAAGTATGAACCTTCTTTCAAGTCATAATTTCCGACTTCAACAGGCTTTCCTGTTCCCGTTTCCATCTTAAAATAGATGCGGTGCTTGTCGTTCTTCTTGTATTCCGAGTATGTTACTCCCTTTTCCGCTATGACATTAATTCCTACCATATTCTTTCACCTTTTCAGTAATTATCCCTTTGTTTGAACGGGTATATCAAGGTTCGCATTATTGTAGCCGAATCTCTCTCCATTCCACATTACCTGCTCTAATTAAATCTCTAATCATTCTTTGTTTCTTTGTTAATTGACTCTTACCTGCTTTCACATCTAAGAAAACAATTCCGTTCTCATCCCAAACGATATAATCAATAGGACTTCCCATGAAAGACCAATCTTTAGGTTTCCAATAAGGTTCAATTTGAGGATGGTCAATAAAAGGACACCATTTTTCAAGAATTTGTCCCTTTGTAGTGTGTGCGGATTGCGCCCTCCCTTTTTGTTTCTTTTCTTCGGCTTGGGTTTCCGCTAATTTAGATTCTAAATCAACAACAATTTGAGCCGTTTCGGACAGGGCATTTTTAGTAAATAGGATATTTTGTCCTAATTGTCCGATTATTTCTTGTTTTTCCGAAACCTTCTGTTCTTCGGCAAAGAGTCTTTCATTTAATGATTCTTTTACAAATTCCAATTGACTTATTTCGGATTCTTTTTGGTTTGCTTCACTTTGAACCTGTTTATAGTATCTCCAAAACCAAATCACACCAATGATTTCAAAAGAAAAGAAAGCGAGCCATCCCCACATAAGGGTTAATAATTCCGCTATCCTTATTATTCTTCGCTTTCAAGAAGACTTTTCTTCGGGTTTGAGTAATCGTAATTCAAAGACTCGCATAATTCTTTGTAGCGGTTGCGAATTGTAACTTCTGTTACACCTGCGACCTTTGCTACATCGGACTGTGTTCTTTCATTTGAGTTCCTCTTTGCGGATAAGTAAATAGCCGCCCCTGCAATACCCGTAGGTCCACGACTCACCATAGCCATATCGCCAATGCTTTGAATGATTTGTAGTGCTTCTCTTTGCACATCAAAATTAAGCCCCAACATAGAGCAAAAACGAGGAATGTATGATTCGGGGTCGGCCAAAGGAACATTGATTTTTAATTCCGAAGCCAAAAAGCGATAAGTCCTTCCGATTTCTTTTCGCCCTGTGCGTGAATGCTTGCCTATATCGTCAAGAGTTCTTGGGTTTTGGTTCATACGGCAAGCCATATACAAAGAAGCCGCTACAACGCCCTCAATAGACCTTCCTCTAATCAATTTCTTAGCGACTGCTTTACGGTAAAGGTTTGCACCATCCTTAGCAATAGAGTTAGGCAATCCCATATTACTTGAAATACGCTTTAATTCAGTCAATGCAGTAGCCAAATTACGCTCTTTTCCATCACGGATTCGGCCTCTATTATCTAAGAATCGCAAACGACCCCACTTTTGACGCTCTTTAGAAGAAAGACTTGAACCATCTCCGCCCTTGTAGGCAGGTGAAATCTCGGTTGTCATAGACTCATGTTCAAATTCATTTGTTGGTCGCCCATGATGTTCATTAGATTTTCCATCATCGGTGTATGAAACGGAGGGTCTATGGTCTAAAATCATTTCATCACGGACTAAACCGCAGTCAATACAAGACACCGAAGCATCGTGATTTGTTTCCCAATTATTACTTCCGCATTCAACGCAATTGTGTATATCAATCTCTTCCATGTTTCTCAATGACCCGAACAGGTATCTAAAGGTTCGCAAGAACTCTTCATTCCGTATCTAAAGGAATCTAATTATTCAAAGTATATGAAGTGATTCATTCCGTGTAATCGGAATCATCAAATTCAATATGAATGGTGCAATCGCTATCATCACGGCAACCTTCGCAATCACACATTTCTTCTCTAAACAAAGCCCAAAGGTGGACTACTTCATCCATATTCAAGTCTTTACTAATGCTATCGCAAAACAAGTTAAATAATGATGTGTATTCTTGAACTTTTGAAATCCAAAAGGCATCCATAGTTATTCTCTCCTTGAACGATTCAATACGGAGGCGAGATATGCGAGGGTTTCTTGATTAAGTCTTGAAAAATCAACCTTCATATCCCTATCATTGGCTTCGTTGCGAATGTTTTGTTCCTTCACGCTACGCTTTGAAATTGTAGCCATACGGGATTGACAATGTTCTAACAATGTGGCCTTGTTGTAGCCTCTTAATTCGGACAATTTCTTACGCAGTAATGCTCGCATAATTAGTTATTGTCATAAGAAGTATAAATACCTTCACTTTGACCTGTAAGGGTATTCATCTTCATAATTAGTATCTGCCCGACCAAACAAAATTACCTTATGACTTTTACGGCCACTAAGACCGAAGCAATAAGGCTTATCCAATCGTTGAAATCGCTCATCCCTACAAAGAACCGATGCGATTTGAACAACAGACGGTGTATTCCGATAGTGCATGAGCAAATCGGGCATTTCACTTGTTAAAAGCGCACTATCCTTTAACGCTTCATAAATTGTTTCTTTCCATACATTTTTTCTTGACATATAATCACTTACCATTGAGGGCTACAAACACTTTAGAGGCGGTGATATGCTTACAATCCATACCCGTTTTCCGACCTCTTGCTTTGAAATCCCAACAATCGCAAGACCATTTCTCATCCGACATTTTTCCGTTGCCTAATTTGAATGCTCTATGATAAATTGTCCGATAAACATTCTTACCCGAACCCTTTACAACAAAGACCGAATCCGATAACTGCTCAACCAATTCTTGAGCGACGATATTCAGTCCTTTATTCTTTCTTGCTTTGAGCGACTCTTTACTAATTTCAACCATGTGAAACCCCAACATTACCTTTGTTTGAACAGGTATTTATAGGTTTGGGTCGGAGGCTAATTCTTGGTAATTTTCATAATTTCCTCTATGCGAAGCCATGTATGCTTCATATATTCCGAACTCTTGGGCGCATATTTGAACTTTATTATTTGCGACAATAGCCAAACCATGATACAACAAACATTCAGTAATGGATTCCCATAAAGAAATATCAACAAATTCACCAATAGCCAAAACATGATTCATTAACATAGAAGGCAAATGATAATCAAAAAATAATGTATTGTCTTCATCTTTTGCACAGAATCCTATAAGATGTGGTTCATCCATTCCCGACTTGTAACCATAAGTAGGGAAAATTTCACCTTTCATTCTTTTAACTCTCATCACGCCAACAATATATTCACGCCATGATAAACCTTGAGAATACTCTCCATCCAAAATATCATCAATCATCATTTCTCAATCGCCCACTTTGGCACTTCTAAGTTCTCTCTCTTAATGGTTGCGGCCATGAGTTCCGCTTTTTGAGGACTTTTCCAAGCCATAGCCACTTTTTGAAGTCCTGTAATTTTAGGTTTAATCCAATCAACATCATTTCCAAACACATTAGCAAAATTTTCTCTAAGAACAGGGGATTTCGGGACATTTTTCGCCCCATTTTTACCGTCTTGTTGAATTAGCGTTTGATTAGTAAAACCATCCATTTTCCAAATCATGAAAAGTCTTATAACTTCCGCAGGGATTTGAGAGGTGTCAAGTTCCTCAAATTGTTTTAACATAACAAATGTATTTTCCTTTTGAATATCGGAAAGACTCTTTTTAGGTTGAGCCAAAATCCAATCACTTTCACTTAATCCTAATGTTTTAACTAAGAACTTTTTTATTGGGAACTTATCATCAAATAACAACATAATATCAACCTTTCCTTACCTTTTTTATACCTGCTAAAAACAAAAATACTGCGACTCCGCCAATCAACAATGTATTGTCAAATACACTATCTCCACTTGATGAATCATCTAATGAATTATCATCGTTTTCATCATTACTTTTTTCTAATTTTTTCCTCGCTAAAAATGAACCTAAGAAGTCAGTTCCCGAAGGTTTATCACATCCACCTGCTGATACGGTGCTAACTTTTGCCGACCATGTTCCTTCGTTGTTGATTAAATATGGTGTTGAAGTTACATATCCTTGACCGCCTTCAATATCATCCTCATAAACCTTTTTACCATTATTGTAAATTTTAATTCTAATTTTATGTCCGTAGGCATTGTCTTGATGAAGAGATGTTTCAAACATTCCCGATGAGTCTTTTGCTTCAAATTCAACGATAATATAATCCTTTAATGCCTCTCCCTTGTCAGTATAATACACTTTAATTTTATGTCGGGTTTCGCATTCCGTATAAGAATCAGCAGTTCTTTTAGCATATCCGAATTCTGTTTTTGTATCATATAAAGCCATATTATACACCTCTCCTTAACAATGCAATAAACAATAATGAAATTATTCCTATTGATGCTAAACCTTTGATGTCATTAACAGTAGTTAAGTCATTTATTGCACTTTTATTTTCTTCCGAAATGGTTGATTTCAGTTCATCAAACCCTTCTTGCGACATAGTATTAAAGACATATTGATGATTAAATCCGTATTGAGGAAACCTTTCATCATGTTTATTGATTGTTGCTACACCAAAGGCCATAGAAAGTGCAACACCCGCCAATATCATCATATCCGCAAGCATAGCCGCACCTACAACAAACCCTGCACCACCCGTAAGTGGACCTGTTATAAAGGCGACTACTGCAATAGTCAGCAAGACCCAATCCATAAGAATTTCGCCTACCTTTGACTCTTCGCCGTCAGCATCATAGCCATAATGTGCAATAAACATATAACTACTTTCTTGCCAATCCTTCTGTATTCTAACTGTTCCTGTGCCGACACCTTCAGCACTTGTATTGAACACATTAGACCATACCGTTACATAGAATTCTCCTTGACCTCCTTTACTTTCAAAAGCCATATTGACTACTTCTTCAAAAAGTGCTTCATCTCCGCTTTCTAATAATTCTAATTGTTGAGGACTCAATCTATTCATTTGAAATTCAATAGCCTCAAACAAAGCATTAGTATCAAACATAACTAATTGTAATTGAACCCTGTCGCTTTTTCCTGTATTGACCGTATAATTTATGGTTGAGCCTAAAGGTATTGAATCCCATATGGGACTTCCCTCTTCATATTTGTCAAAAAATACCTGTTCACCATCTTCTTCAAAAATTAAGACTTTTGAACTGAATGTGGCTTTGTCTTTATTCTTATAGCCTTCCGACCAACCGCCATCATTACTGCCAATTCCTCTTAATGAAGCCATAATTTCACCTATTCTTCTTTAGCAGGTAATACCTTTTTAATAGTTAAAAATCCGACCAAACCAATAACACATATAACACCAACAGCCAAAATCGTTAGGTTTTGTGCTTTGCCTTCTTGACATTCTTTTACTGCTTGGTTATATTCTTCCGAACCTTCTGTCAATCCCCTGTCTTTCACATTGTCAGCGCAATTAGCACCTGTAAAATTATCTGTAAATGATTCAAGAGCATTACCCGCATCTAAACCAACGAGGATAACTGCAATCGCACCTCCTGTTGCTAAAACAAATGTAGGAGGGGTTTTCCCAAGTGCCTCAAAGGTATCCCCCAATGCTTTCTTAGCACCCTTTGTTCCACCTGTTGCCGCATTGTCAGCAATTCTTTGCGCTCTCGCATTCTTTAATTTAGTAAATCCTGTTTTACTGAACTTAAATCCTTTTCCGAATCCTTTACCAATTCCCTTGAATCCTTTACCTACTCCTTTTGCACCGCCTTTCAAAAGACTTCCTAATGCTTCAAACGATTCTGTTTCAGCCCCCATAGAATAAACAGGGCTTCTATACCTATTTTCCGAATGAAGCCCAAGTGGATTCAAAGGGTCATACATTCCTGTGCGTGGATTAGCCATATAATTTATTTGGTCGGCTCGTTATCTAAAGACTCTTAAAATATGTCTTTGGTATGCCTACAACCGACAAAGAAGGAAACGACCTCATTTTTGAAATAAAATCCGCCCATGTAATTACATATCTCGTTCCTTCAATATCAGTAGCAGGTAAAATCCTTCCATATTCATTAGTCCCGACTTCTCTCATCCGTTCATGTTCAGCCGAAGGCATAATAAAGAAACCTTGTTGATAAACCGTGTCATGAAATAGTTCAATCGGCAAAGGAGGACCGTCGTCATTATCGTCTGTTAAAATAATAGAAACATAAGTATCATATTCGGGAACATGAGAGCGAGCATCAAAATTACATTTAGAACAACCTGCATATAAATTGCCTTCATCATCTTCTTTGTATTCTAAGGTAAAGAAATAATCCTCTTTTGAAACAACCCATTTATCTTTATAGCCACCCGTCATGGTGTCTTTTTCTCTAATTTTAGTGCAAACAGGACAAAATAATACATTTGGTTTCCATGTAGTGTTCCCATTACGGTATGTCAATTCACGGAGTAATTCAATCTCTTTAGGTTCATATTTTTCAAAACCCGATATGGCTTCGCCAAAACCGATTTCATCAACCATAACTAATTGTTGTTTCAAACCCTATTTAATCCTTCTTAAAGTCGGTAATTGATAGGAAGCATACTGTGAATCTCATAGCAATTGAATGCGTCAAGAGTCCTTTCAATTTGCGGAATAAGGCGGTCAAAATCGCCCTCCGTAGGTTCATCTTCTAAAAGAACATAGGCTTCCTTCAAATCCTCAAGGGATTCAGCAATATACAATTTTTCTAAGCGCAATCTTTCAATCATGGCTTTGCTTTCGCCATATTCTAAAATCATTAGTGCCTTCTCGTTTGGACTCTCGTTCATGTTTAACAATGTGGGGTTCACGGTATTAAAGGTTTTTGGCGGGCGTGACAGGAATTGAACCCGTATCTTCGGCTTAGAAGGCCAAAATGCTATCCATTACACCACACGCCCAAATAACAATTAAGTGTCGGTTATATTTAATAGTTACGCTTCATAAATATGAACTAAAGAAGGAACATAAAGTGTTTGACATAATTTATACCCATATTGTTGAAGTAATTGATTGATTTGCGAAAGGTGTTTGTTGCTTTCATTCCATTCAACAATTAACATTGGTTTATTTTTCTTAATTGTATTTCGGCAACCATCCAAAGCAAACCATTCCATGTCTTGAATATCTAATTTAATGAGAGATACATTTTCTCCGACTAATAAATCATCTAATTTAACACTTTTATTATTTGTTTTTTCATTTGAATTTCTAAAGTCATAGGCACTTGTATTTCCTGTATTAACAGGATTAAAAAATAACTCCATATCCACCTCATTTTCGTTTGATGCAATCAAATTATGTTTCACTACATTACTACAACCGTTCAAAATTAAATTTGACTCAAGAAAAGAAAAGTTATATGGACTCCCTTCAACCGCAACCACTTTTTCAGCAGGGCAAGCCTTTGAAAAATAAATAGTATGGTTTCCGTGATGTGAACCTACATCAACATAAGTTCCTTTGAATTGTTTTTCTCTTATCAATTCAAGTAATTCTAATTCATAAAAGTGTCCTTTTTCCCAATTCTTCGCTATATGGTCGTTTTCAAGGTGCTGAAAAATAAATTCAACATTTTCATAAGAAAAACGAGACTCTTTCATTCTTTCCACTTACCTAAAGGACAAGAAGCACCCTTAACTCTTGCTTTGGCCTTCATGTTACAACCGCATACCTTACAGAATGCACCAAATAATTTAGTATCAATTTCGGGACACCTATAACATTCACTAATTCGGTCTTGATATAATCCCATAGTAATTGATAAGTGGTTTAACCATCTAAACCTATTCCTTCCAAACAGGCATTCCCCTATTAAATACTTTACTCATTGGAGGATGATACATTTTTATTTTTTCTTCGCCCAAGTAATTTTCGGCATCGGATTCCCATTCATGAATAGACTTAGCAATATCAATAACTGAAGAATTATCATTTAATTCTCTAATTTTATCCAAATTTTCTTTATCAAGTGGATAGACAACCTGCCCTGTCTTTGGATGAATAGAATAAGGACAACGAATCATTCCCTGTGCTAAAATCGGTGAATTGTCGTCTTGTCTTAACTCATGTC
>Ga0208793_1001021_pt1 | contig 17205 bp, 10 predicted proteins | sample 17_taG_FD_184092 | JGI IMG/M metagenome (GOLD analysis project Ga0208793, IMG submission 184092) | Marine viral communities from the Subarctic Pacific Ocean - 17_ETSP_OMZ_AT15314 metaG (SPAdes) (version 2) | ecosystem: Environmental > Aquatic > Marine > Oceanic | place: Pacific Ocean | collected...
TAGTTATTGTAACAGTTCCTGTTATAAACCATGGGCCAAGTATTGTATAGTTTACAATCTTATCTGTTGGCTCTTCACCTATATTTGTAATGTCAATAATTGGTGTATCTGGGTAATACGGATCTTCTTGTAAAACCGTAACTACTTCACCTGTACTAGGTAGTGATATAATATACTCAGAGTTATAATCATCATAAGTACCTATAACAAAATGTTTAATTTGATCAGTTAAAATAATATTTGATTTTTCCCTAAAAAAGGTTTTCATTTTATTATCTCCTATTGCAGTCAAACCATTAGAATCATATCTAATAACTGTCTCATTTTTAACATCAAACCAAAATGCTGTACCTTCATTTACAACTATAGATTCAGGATGCATTGTACCATAAGAGCCTTTTAATGTGTTCATGGTTCCAATAACTCCAGAAGAAACTGCTAAAAATTGACCTCCACTAGAGGTTTGTTGTAACTGCTGTTCTCCAAGATATATACCAGTTGTTTCATTTTCAGAAATAGCCAACATTACAGAGCCTGTAGATTGAGTTTTACTAGTTATTTTTAATGCTCTTAATGGGCCAGTAGCGTCATCCAATCTCTTTTCATCTAATGCACTAAACTTAGATAAACCATTTATTTTACTTCCTGGAATTTTTGTTTCGCTAAATACAATTGCAGTCGTCTTTTTCTGACTACTTACTTCTGATGGTACTAAATTAGGTTTACCTGTGATTTGAGTCCAATTTAAAAAGTAATCATTACTTGGATTCATTGATTCAGCAGCGTAAGGAAATTCATCAGTATAATCTATATTAATAGTATGATTTCCATCAATATTTCTACCACCACCTCTTTTTCTTAATACACCTTCATAAATCATATGTATAGTAGATCCATCATTCTTACTTACCTCTTGAGCCTGAGATGACCCTTGATAATTTAGAACATTTAATTGGGTTTGCCCACCATTACCTGACGGATCAACAACCCCTCTTCTAAATGAAAAATTATCCATATCTCCTTGAGCCGCTGCCATTACAACAGACCCAAAACTGCTTTCCCAAAATAATTCTTCTATATTATCATAAGTTCTAGTAACTGATGCAGCAGGATAAGTAACCTGCCAAGTTCTTCTATCCTCAGAATTAATCAAGGTACCTCCTTTGTATTCTGTGAGGTATAGTTTAATTTCTGAGTTTATTAATATAGTTCCATTTGGAGGTGAAGCCCAAGTAGCAGTATACCTTCTATGTTCCTCATTCATTCCAGAGTTATCAGCAATCTTTGCATTTACAACCCATCTGTCATCTACAGTATGTCCTGTTGTACTTTCAAACTTTATAGTAACACCATTATCTAATGTTTGTGTGTTACCTGTTATACTTACTTCACCACTATAACCTACGTTTGAAGTATACTGAGTTCTTGTTCTTTTTCTCCATCTGAATTTATCAGGAGTTCCCGTAGAAGATATTTTAATGTCATATCTAAGATCTAGATTATGACTTCCATTGTTTGCACCTGTATTACATTCCAGGTCATTTTCACCTTCTCCGTAAAATATAGGAAAATCTATATATTTTATTTCTCCTTTAATTTCATGATCTTGACCACTTTCTGTAGAAGAGTTTCCTTCAAAAAAATAACTTTCTAAAGTACTCGTGTCGGCTATAAGTTTTCTTAGATAAACATCTCCAATTAATTCTCCAGTTGTATTTGAAAAAGATGCGTTACCGCTAGAGTCTCTTAATATCCTTCCATTAAATGCTTCATAATAAAACTCATTAGGCTGTATTTTATGTGGACTATATATTTCATAAACAACAGCATAATCTTTATTTGATAATGCACTAGTATTTAAATACTGTTCATCATTTAAATCATAAAGGTTGGTTGTGACATACCTTCCTGACTGTCCTGTTACTGCTGCTTCGATTACACCATCATTCGTGATTAACTTAACTCTATCCCCCTCTTGATATGTATATCCTTGCTTATATGATGTTAGGTCACCCAAACCAATTGCACATCCTTCAAAATCAGGCCTAAACGAAACATGTTCTGCATCAGAAAATGTTCCATTTGGAGTATCTGATATTGCTTTTCTATCATTCTCGTCATTTATAGGATATGTTTTTTCTACATTTACAGTGAAATTCCCTGTAGATGCAGTTTTATAATATCTTACTTTATCTGACAGATTTGATATTGTAAAATCTTTAGTTAAATTCTTAGTTCTAACTATAGCATAATATTCAGCCCAATCTGGTATTTTACTTGATAAAGATTGATTTAAATTAAACCTAATAGATGAATTATATGTTGACAAAGTAACACCTCTTTCAGGTGTTATAACTTTTAAACTATCGTCTGTTAATACACCTCCTGTTCTGCCTGCAAAATCAAAAAAAGCAATACCTATTTGGTATGCTGATGAGTGTGCAAAACCTACCTTTCCACCTCTATCTCTATCATATTGATTAAAACTATCAGTAAAAGATTGTGTTAACAAATCCAGAGAAATATCTTCTGAAGTGATTTGTTCAGGATTTAATCTTCCTTCTTTTATATTGCCAAGAAACAATCTGTTTCGTGCTATACTTAGTGCTTCTGCTTCGTAGGGAACTGCATCCGATAGTTTTATAGAGTTAACATCATCAACAGCAAAACCCAAAACATCATTATAAAAATCAGCAGTTATTACTCCAGACTGACTTTTGGTTTGATTAGTGAATTCTGTTTCATGGGTTTTACTATCAAATTCTTTCCATATAAAATATGATGTATCAGAATCAAATTTAACTGCGTATTGTACTTTATGTACATCTTGAGATATACCAGTTTCATCAGCCTCGAATTGAGGGAAGTCAACTTTAATTTTTTTAGAAGTTGCATGATTTTCATCATCCATATCTTGATTAGGATAATGATATGATGTAGGTGAAAAAACACTTGTCTCTCCATCTTTATAAACATATCTATAAGCAAAAGTATGTGCTCTAGATTTTAAAAAAGATGTATCTCTTGTATCGTCCTCTTGAACTGTAATCTTAAGAGGCAACATTGGAGGTTTACGAATAAGAGTGACTATTGATTTTTTTATTGGTAGATCATATGGATCAGCGTCATATTGACTGTTATTGGCTGCAATACCTCTCTCTACGTTTATTCTAAATGGCTCTTTACCATCTATACCTGTCCAATATAATATATCATCTATATATGCTATTCCTGTAATTGGCTTTTCAGGATCGAAACCTAACCTGTAGGATGTCTCCATATTACTATCTGCAAGCACTTTATAAATGTTATCCTCCTTGGGTTTATAGCAATAAATACTAGACGCTTTATACCTTGTCGTTGAGTTCTCCTCAACTATAAAATAAAACACATTATTAGTAGTAGGATCCTCATAAGTTCCTATACATTTGCTTTTAGATGACAAGTCTCGTGCGTTAGGAATATACCTTGTTCCATTTACATTAGAAATTGAACCCGCTTTACCCTCAGATGAAGAAACCACTCTTACATTAAGAGCATCTAAATTATCTTGACCAGTATGGGCAAAAAAGGAATCATCGGCATTGATACCCGCTATAAATGTTTTTTTTGAATTCTCCATTCTTAAGATTTGACAGCAGCATATGTATGTGATCTTAAAGATTTAAGAACATCATCCATTGACAACTGATAATTTCTACTTCTATATCTTTTATGTGCCTGTATCCACTCTTCTTTTGCCATAAGTTTACTGTTCATTGGTACAGTTCTATCTTGCTCTGTAACCCTCCATAAAATATATCTCTCTATTGGTTCAGCAGCGTAAGCAGGAACCGAAGTGGGTTGGTCTTTATAAGCCAAGTTTGTGGCTATATAATCTAAAACAATGTACTTAACTAGGTGTAAAGAAGGGTCTAGCATTATAACACCTCTTTCTGGTATGACCATAAAAGAGTTTTTATAACCAGGTTTATGACCATAATGCCTTCCTATATGTTCGCTTTTATCATTTGAATGGCTATCGTTATTATCATGTATTAATCCTTGATCAGTTTCAACATCAGGATATGGTATTTGCGTACCATTACTATCCCTATTTACTAACCTATTAAAAGAATCTTTTTCTATAAGTTTTTTTACATACTGACCATTCGACCAACCAACCCTAACATAATCAACATAATCACGAGGCAGAGAGATTTCATTGTTTTGATTAACAGCCACCTTTATAGATCTTATAGTGTATGGTGAATCATAGCCTATTTCTCTTACAGCCTTTAGACCATAATGCAAATACTGCATATAGTAATGTATAGGCTTCTGAGTCGTTAACAAGGCAGAACGAATTATTTCGTCTAATTTATATACTCTCATATTTGATTATTTGTATCTGATGCTTTATCTACCACTTTAGGTAATGCACCAATTAATGTTAAAACCTCTTTTACTACCGCTTCTTCCATCTCAATTGGAATCTGTAAATAATCATATTCACCTATTACATTTGGATCTACAATTAACAACTTAACTCTTATTCCTATTTTTTGATCGTCAGGATTAATATCAAATAAAGGATAACGTATAAATATCGTTTGTCCTTCTACCCAATAATATGGTTGTAACTCCATTAGAAACAAGCCTTCTTGTTTCCTAAGATGATGTTGTTGTCCTGATTCAATAGGTATGTATTCTGTAGAACCCTGATCATCTGTTATAGACCATATACCCATATTTCTAGGAAGAGATATTGGCATAACTGGTAGTCTCAGGTAATAATCCCTTGAGATTTCTCCTGTTCCTTCAAGTTTTTTTCTCGCCACTTTATAAGTAGTTATTAAAGTGTGAGGAGGATAATCTGCTCCCAAAGGCATGTTTACCGATAAATGTTCAGTCTTTAACAGCCTATTAATAACCTGAGAAACAAGTAACGCTACATCTTCTCTTGATATTTCTTTTTCATCATTTGTGCTACCTCCTGCGGAAAGCCTTAATATTTGATCTATTATTTTTCCCTTTGTTATCATAGCCCTGTTTGATTTTTAACCTCTGCATATTGATATACATTTACATCCTCTATATGTATACCTAAAGAAACCAAGGCTTTATTTATAATGTCATTTATACAATCTTCTGGCCATTCAAGATCAAAACTAGGCGACAAAGTATAAGTTGATCCCGCAGAAATTACAGTTCCATTTGGGAGCGTTAATATGTTTTGGGCAGTGTATGTAACACCACTTGAGGTACTATTATGTACAATCTTTCTACCATCCACTACATAACTAAACTTAGGCTTACGAGGCCTAGTTAAATACATTATATAACCCTCGTGCTTAACTTCAGGAAATAATTGAATCTTGTTACCTGAATCCCCAAGTATTCCGACAGGCGATGTAGTTGAAGGAGTTGCTACTTGAGAAATTAACCTATCTGCTAATTGATCTTCACTTACTATTTTGACAGGATTTTGTGTTTTTATAGTTGTTGATGTTCTACCTATAGATATAACACCTGTTGCTTCATCAACCTGACTACTAATTACTGGTGCATTATTATATGTGCCAGTAACATACAACCCTAATAAATGTAGATATTCTGGATTATTACCTCCGCCTGAATTTGTAAAATTACCTAGATCTATAACACCCGCAGTTGAAGACTCAAATTGTCTTCTCATTTTAAAATATCTTAAATCATCAGATACTTTTTGTGTTTGACCGTAAGCAATTGGCGGAACTGGTCTGCCTGGCTGATATTGTTTAGGGTTACTATATAACTCCATAAACTTTGACATTTGACCCCTATCTAATGCGGCATCAATATCTTTGTGCGAAACATACCCAGTAGTCTCCTTATTTAGTATAAAGACTATATAATCATGAATCTCCTTTATTGTCATCTTTCTCTACATTTGTAGAAGACTGTTCAACAATTTCTCCTGTCATTACATCAATTTGGCAATCTCCATAACTTTCTTTTAAATCTTCAGATAATTTTTTCATCTCTTCGCTTACATCTGTAAACTCTACTTTTAAGTCTGAAACTCTTTTATCTAAATCTCCCTGCATTAATTGTGTATCTCCAAGAGCAATCTTAATGTCAATCTGCTTCTTGTTTAATTCTTGAATTTGTTCTAGGTGTTTTTTACTAACTTTTTTCATTTTGAAATAATTTAATTGTTACTTATTGTTTGCTCTACAAATAAAAGAATTTATTCTTTTAGAGTGATTATTATTTATACTTGGTTGTTGAATTAAGAAAGTGTTTTACTTTCTAGGTTGACAGTAGATATTTGAAACCTCAAAACTTGTATATGTTTTACCACCGTTGTACATGGTAAAGTAAACGTACATACCTTTAGATCCATTAATAGTTAATGTGCTTTCTCCACCTTTTTCTACCTCAGCATAAAGTGTCCATTCTTTTGAAACAGTTGGATTTTCTCTAGGATCTCCCTTTGGATCTATATAAACTTTAAGACTACCTAGTTCACTTTTTGCAACATCTATTAGCATTTGATCAAAAGTGTCGTCTAGAAATTGTAACCTAAAGTAACTGTGTTGGATTTTATCAAAGCCTGATAATTGAAAAGATTTACCACCAAGTTTAGATTCTGACGTACCAGTGCCATCCTTAAATTCCTCCATATTTTGATTAATTAAATCAATATACTCAGCAGGTCTTGCATCGTGATCATAACTTCGCCATTGACTAAAACGGTCTACTTTAGCACCAGTAATTCCAGGATATGATTCGCTGTTTGTGTTTGTTACATCGTAAGAAATAACACTTCCATTATCTTTACCACCATTTATTAGGTCTGCTAATGATATAGCACCTTCAGTATCTACACTGGCACTATAGTTATCCACATCCTTTTCATTAGATAACCCTTTTAAACTAATTGTTCCTTCTGATGGTACTGCCATTATTCTGATATTTCATTCCATGGTAATGGAGTTTCTACAAACCTTTCTGCTTCTTCTAGTTCTATTTGTTCATCTAAAATTAGAATTGCTGTATTTCTTTCATCATCATGGTTCACCCAGTTTTTAACCTCACCTTTATCTATGTCTGTAAACTGCTTGAAATCTTCTGTTGGAGAATCTAGGTCTCTTGTAAAACCAATAGATTTTATTGTGCCACTTTGTGATTCTGCAATCCACCTGTAGTCTACTCTTGTGATTACATTATACAAAGTAACGTCTCCATCTACGAATTTCTTATTAGTATATAATCTTACAATTTCTATGCTATAGTTATTTGCCATTACACTTACACATTTTAGATTTTAATTCATTTATTTGCTCTTGCTGTTCTTTAACTGCACCAATCAACACTGACACTAGGTGCTCGTAATCAACTGTCTTATAGGTCTTTGTAGAATCTCCCTCTAATCTTTCCTGCTCTCGCACAACTTCTGGTACAATTTCCTCTACCTCTTGTGCTATAAGTCCTATGTCAGTTCTTCCTTTACGGTCACCCTCTTTCCATTGGTAACTTACTGGATGTAATGCTAATACTTTTTCAAGATTGTTTTCTAAAGGCTTCACATTAGTTTTAAGTCTTCTATCTGAAAAACTCCAAAAACCAACAATATCACCTGCCATATGAAGAACACCTTTAGCGTTTACCTGTCCTCTTGTAGTACCTCCAGTCATGAATTGTATTGGATGACTTGACATTGTACCAATCTTACCTACTCCATGACCAGTATGTGCATACATTGTAGTAATGATTCCATCACTAACAGATTTAACATCCAATCTAGCGTGAGAAGATCCTGCAATATTTACTCTAGCATTCCAACCTCCATCATTAGTTACACTTCCATAACCATTTCCAAACTCATTGTACGAATTTGTAAAACTGTAAGATCCAGAAGCAGAGTCATTAGCATCACTCCTCAAGAATGAGCCACTATCTATACCGTCTAACTTACTTGCGTTATCTACTGATTGTGAACCAATATTTCCAGAGTGTATATGATATCTCCATGCGTACCAACTATTACCACCCCAATTTGATCTAAACCAAATAGTATCAGCAGTAGGATCAGATCCTCTAGAAGCAGTATGAGGAATATACTCTTGATACTTCATACTACCCATGTATTGAGATTTTACAACCCCATATGTGTATCCTGAAGGTATATTTGCTCCCTCGTTAATTGCATGAACTTCTTTGTATGTAGTGTGGTTTTGCTCTGGCATTAACTTGTCAAAGTCTGGGCCTCGTTCCGTTTTGTTATCTATTAATGGATGTGTACCTGCATGATTATGTCCTGGTAAACTTTTTAAGTAACCTCCGTCAGCATGATTACCCCAACCATAAGCAGTGTCCCAGTTACCATTATTATAACTAGCACTACTTTCATCTACTATTCTTCTCCATGAACCCTGAGAACCATTAGTCATTCTACTTACATAAAAATCATCTCCATGAAAATTGTGTGCAAGTTTAAAATCATAATTATTACCAGATGTCCATGATCCACCTGCAACCGTAAGCCAATTCCACCATTCTGCAAAAGGTGCTCCGTCTGGATGATATCCGTAATGAAATCCAGAGTTTTGATTTGGGGATACGATACCTTCTCCATCTGCTCTTGTAGACCTTTTTGAGTTAGCACCGTAAACAATACGACTACTATCGATACCATCAACTTTTTCTGAATCAGCAGCCTTTGCTGTTTTACCTAAATAGTCATCGTTATGATTATGACTAGATGCTGCGTAACCTGCATCTGCGTGGTCACCCCAACTATATGCCTTATCCCAATTAGTGTTAGTTACATTTTGTAATAGCCTGTCTTTAGTTAAAAAAGTTGTACCGTTTAATTGTAGAACCCCTGAACCATTCATACCAAAGTTAGCAGAACCCCAGGTACTTAAACCATGATTTGGTGCACCATGTGTAGCAGCACCCCATCCACTAGGCCCTCCAATATGAACTCTATTATATAAATGTATGTATTCTCCAGTTTGTGATCCTTTTGCGGTACCTCTAATACCACCAATTTTTAGGTTTTCAGTAGAGGCTGTTCCTGTTAATATTCCACTAAATGAGTCTGCTGCATCTGATCTTAATAAAGATGCACCATTAATACCATCAACTTTTTCAGAGTCCGCTGCTTTTGCAGTCTTGCCTAAGTATTGAGAATTCGACCATTCTTGTGTGGCTACTCTATTTCCATCATCGTATAAATCATTACTGTATCTTACAGGCCATTTAAGATTAACTTCTTTTTTTCTGCCATCATCTGCTTCTTCTGCATTTCTTGGTACATATTTTTCACCATCTGCCGCTTCATATCCTTCATATTCAATTGTAGCACTTGTATTTCTTCCTTCTGGTGTATGTAATCTATAATGAGCACCTCCACCTCTGAGCCACACCATAACACCTCCAGTAACTGGTAAAACTATACCACCTAGCATATTAGAATATGATTCAGCAAATTCAACTACTCTTATTGATTTATGATTTCCACCCCATGCAGTATCACCTGACCATTCAAAAGTAAATGTTAATCCTCCTTTATGTGTTGCTGTATACCATGTATCAGGTGCTTTCCAACTATATCTTCTAGAGACAGAATATCTTTGATAAGCAAACACACCTCCTCCTGGAATTCTTACAGGGTAATATGTATCTGCATCTCCATCAACTTGAATATCTACATAAGCAGTATTAATGTGACTTTCTGTATCAATGTCTGCAAATCGCTTATTAGAATCATCTTGAGTGTAATACCTATCGTCATGGTTATGAGATGGTAATGTTTTTAAGTAACCTCCGTCAGCATGATTACCCCATCCATGTGCTGTAACTCCATTAGAAACGTCTGTTGTAGAAAAATGCTTAGTGGTATGTACTGTATGTATACTACCCCAAGTGGTACTGTTTTCTTGGAATCTAACACCCATATCACCTGTTTGCGATGATAGGTGTATTTGTCCGTAATAATTTCCACTGTGCAAGTGCATAGAAATAACACCATACCCATTATGTGCACCTGCCATTCTAGAACCACCTGTCCAACCACCATCGTCCTGAGCAAACATATAAGTTCCTTGATCGTCAACATTTTTTTCCGATCTAAAAACTTCCAACCCATTAGATGTAGATAAATAACCCATGGCTGCAATTTGAGCAGAGGTTAACTGAGTATTAGTATCAGTGTAACTTGTTAAATAACCTGCATCAGCATGATCACCCCATCCATATGCTGTATTACCTTTTGTAGATGTAAAACCATCTCCTACAGTTAAAACACCACCAGAAGAATATGTCATTCTTTTTGTGGCTGATCCTGCGGGTCTCCATTCCAGATCTCCGCCATTATAGGATGCTATGTCCCATGATACCGTAGAGTTATCTCTGAGCCTTAAATATGCCCAATTATCTCCTCCATTTTCTATTTCTATTCTAGCAGATCCTGATGAATCAACTTTAAAACCTAATCCATTTGTAGATTTAATAGTTTGATTTGTACTAGAACCTCTATCAGCAACAGTATCTAAGGTATCAGCCTCTGCTGTCAAATAACCTCCGTCAGCGTGATTACCCCAACCATGTGCTGTATCCCAGTTACTTGTATTTGAGTTACCAGTGTGTAATATTCTCCACCAATCACTCCAAATTTTGTCTGATCCCCATTTCTCAGATCTTACATATAATTCTCCAGTGTTGTTGTTGCCAGAACTTGCTGCTGCAAATTGTGTTCTTGCTTGACTGTCATGATATGTAAATTCTAAACCTGTTGCATAATTACCAGAACCAGGTCTGTTTTTTGCTTGGAAAGCACCCTTAAAAGGTGTAACACCAAGACCTCCATTAATATCATTAAAGTCAGCAACCTGATAGGCAAAATTAATTTTCCCTGTTGCCTCATCATCAACATCACTTCTTACATATTTACTATTTATAGGTATACTTGTAATATAACCTGCATCGGCATGATTACCCCAACCGTAGGCACTGGCCCATTGTGATGACTTTCCATGAGATTTTGTAAAAATTTCTCCACCAACATGAAGACCATTCGATATATCCCATCTTGTATTAGTGTTGTCCCAGTTTACTGTAGCAGATGAACTTGTCCCTCTTAGAATATTTATACCACCAAGATTACTACTAGCAGCATTTCCTCCTTTATTAAGTTCTATATTCTTATCTTCTACCTGTAAGGTAGCAGTATTTAATGTAGTTGTCGTTCCATTAACAATAAGGTTACCACCAACAGTAACATCAGATGTACTTATCAATGTTGAGGATGTTAACCCTAAGTGTCTTTTACTTGGTGATGTTGTAGCCATATTATTTCTTTTTTCCTTTTAAACGCTTTCTTGGTATTTTAAATTTTATTTTAGAGTCTAAAGATGCATCATGCAAACTTCCATACATTACAGAACCCTTTCCTTTGTAACCTAAATTATAAGGCGATCGATCAGGATGGCCTATTGCCTGTATCTTAACTACTAATTGAGTTCCTTGTGCAGTAAATACATGTGCTCGATCTGTAGTTCTATCATAAGATTCCCAGGTCGCCCCATTATCTGGTGATACAAAAATACTTAATGAACAACCTTCTGGAACATAATAATTTTGCAGTCCACCTAAGAAAACTAAATCTATATTACCGTTATTTGGTAATGTGTAAGTTCCAAATGAAACATTCCAGTCACCTATTAATTGCTGAGGTTTATCTTCTTTTGGCCAAATTAAAAACCTATGACCGTCTGCACCATATCCTCCTTGTATCCAATATTGTGATCCGTTGGCTGAAGACATTAAAACCATTCCATGTCCATAATCGCTTCTATAAGACCTACCTCTACCGCCTGTAGTGGTATCCTCAGTCATATCGTTATACCTTCTAAATCCAGGTGACTTTGCATTAGTTTTGTCTATCCAACCACCTAGCATATTCCACCCTCTATCAGAATGTGTTCTTATGTATTCTGGATACTCTGGATCTTTATCCATAGGTGTTCCAGATGTTTTCTGGTATTTGTTACCAAACCTAAACAAGTTATCAAACTGAACATTATCTGCATTGTTTACATAAACTTGTTTTAATATAGTTGGTTTTGTACCTGTCATACATGGTGTAACATCTATTTTTACTATTCTACTGCTACCACCAATCCACATTACATTAGGTGCACCATTAGGATCTTCTACAAATAAACCCATTTCATATCCATCATCTCCAACTCCTGCATCTCCTAAATCACACCATACAAGTTCTGGACTTGCTGTTGATGCTTTTTCGATCATCATAAAGTTTGCGTTGTAATATGAACAGTAAAACACTCTGTCATTTACCTCATCATAAAACAAAGTAAATCTATATCCGTTTCTATCGTCATTTGCAGTTCCTGGCTTACCATTTGTTTCCCAGGTAAGTATTTGTTCTACACCTGTTTTTACATTTCTCCTAGGGTATTTTTGATAATGCCTTGCATCATATTCACCTACATAGAACCACTCACCTGCACAAACTAAACCACTTGTATAATAAAGACCTGCTGAAGAAATATTCATACCTCCTTCATTTATAAATCTTTGTGGGTTTGCGTGAGTCGGTCTAGGATCTTTAACAAATGTTGTACCTCCGTTTAAACAACCACTATAATCAAAGGTTGTGTACCCATCAACATTGTATGTCATTTGTACACCCTTCTTATTTACTTTATCAATAGCAACAGACTGCATATGGTTATATGTACTACCTGTATCTCTCCATATAAAATTATTGTCATGAAATATTTTAGTTAGAGTTCCATCATTGTTTAGCCTTCTACAAGCAAAACCATCTCCCCAACCTGCTGTAAATAATAGGTCACCATCAATTTCATAAGAGTTTGGAAAACCAATTTGTCTGTCTCCACCATCGTAATCACCAGAACCACTATTAACTAAAGCATTACTGTAACCACCTTTAAATAAGGGTAGCACAGCATATTGGCCTCCGTATTCATTCATACCTGCTCCAACTATACTCTTGATCTTAGATCTTGATAACTCGTCTGATTTAAACATTCTTCAGTTCTTCTATTTTATTTTCTGCCTCTACAATTGAGGATTTTAATAATTTAACTAGATTATCATCTAGCGTTTCTCTTTCTAATTCTAACTCTAGGTCTTTTTGTCTTTGTGACAACAACCAGTTCCAATATGATAAATTATCTCCTTTCATTATGATTCTGTTATTTCAACCCAAAACTGATGAAACTTATTATTGCTAGTAGGTTTCATATAACTTGTATTAGTCCCAGAATAAATTAATGATGCACTTGATCTTGATAAACTAGCCTGGGCATCATGTTCATGGTGATACACATTGTACACACTTGCAAATCTTTGCTTTGATGATGGAGCATCCCATTGAATGTATTTTGCGTTGTTAAGGTCTACTACGCTTAAATTAGTAGGTTCTAATTCACCAACACTAAAGTCTTGTGATGTAGTTGCAACGTCAGAATAAACTCCTTGTTTAACTGCGTAAACTCTGTACTCAATCTTACCACCTTCATCAAAAGAATCATCTATCACAGACATAGATTCTGCAAAGTCATCAGGAGGAATGACAGATATTAAACCAAAGTCACTTCCTACTACAGAACTAAATACTAAATATTGATCGATGTTACCAGTACTAGACGCAGTAATAATCACCTCTATTGTGTCGCCAACTATTTTTGAATCAATTGTTGGTGTTGCAGGTTTAGATCTTGTGAGATATCCTCTTGTTGAGTGGTCACCCCAACCATAGGCTGTTTGCCAGTTTGCAATTCTTGTGCTGTCTACATAGTGCGTACTTCCACCACTTGGATATAATTTTCCAGGAAAGTCTGTATCACCATCATTTTGGAATCTCCATTCTTTTCTAGCACCCCAACCACCAGACATATTATCTGGAAATGCAAATACTTTTAGACCACCTTCAGCACCAATAAATACAGTCTCTTCTGCATTATTAATATTGCTGTTTAATGTACCTGACGTATCACCACCTGCAAGAATTATAGAGTCATCATGACCAATAGTTATTGCTCCGTTAAGTGTTTGTCTATCAATTATTGTTTGACCATCTACTTGTAGTATTGCACCAGTATCAGGAAGAAAATTAATTGCACCTTCAATGCTATTGTCTCTTGCACGAACACTTTCTAGATCTGATGTCTCTGAATATGACGTTAAATATCCACCATCTGCATGGTCACCCCATTCGTAGGCTGTATTCCAATTATCTGATGATCCGTCTGTTATAGAAATAGTTCCAACTTGTAAATGACCGTCAACAACTTTACTTGAAGCGTATTTTACAATTCTAACACCTTTATAACTACCATCAACAGCATTAGAATCTCTTTGCCCAATCTGCATCATTTGAGCATTGGCAGTAGTTCTACTTGGTAAAAAATGAGTAAATGTTTGTGTCCAATCATCACCACTAGATCCACCTTGGAAAGTCCACATATTTGTAGCATTTCTAAACCAAGTATGATTTCCATGATCTTTTACGTCTATAGAATATGTTGATGAGGCTTGAATAGTTTCATGACCATGAGTAGGTAGAGATGTAAGATATCCACCATCTGCATGATCACCCCAACTATATGCCTTATCCCAATTAGTGCTATTGTCAGTAAAGTTTCTTGATGTATAAATAGTTTGCCAGTTTCCTCTACCACCACCTGTAGCAGATCTAAAATATAGATCACTGTCTTGTTTGTCGTTACTTGCTAAATCAAAACCTGCTGTATTACCTACAGCATTATAGGATGTATGTAAAACAAAGTTTACAGATGTGGCATTAGGTATTGTTGAATCTGCCTTAGCGACTCTATAAAACCCACTTTTTAAATGACCTTCTGGATTTAATTGTGCTCCAGTTATAGAGTCTGTACCTGTTGCGTTATCTCCATATATTACTCTAGAAGAATCAACACCGTCTAACTTCTCTGAGTCAGCAGCCTTTCCATCTTTTGCTAAATATAAATCTTTGTGATCACCCCAACCATAAGCAGCAACACCTTTATCAACTTCAGAAACAGAAAAGTTGTCTGTCGTATGAACTTGTGCCCAGTCAGTTTGCCATTTACCACTTCTTTTATTTCTTATATGAATCTCTCTTTGATGAAAGTCCTCATACATCTGAACTGCCCAATCTGATGAATCCCAATACTTAGTAGTTAGCAAACCATCTGATGCACCTTCAGGATCATCTGTAGCCTCGCTAACATCCCAAATATGAATTCCTGACTGAGTTATTGTATCTGCATTTGCTTTAAGTCTAGGGTTTAATTTTAAATATCTACCATCATGGTTGTGACTAGGTAGTGCAGTTAAGTAATTCTCGTCTGCGTGGTTACCCCAACCATAAGCAGTGTCCCAGTTAGTGCTATTGTAACCAGAGGCTGTTAATGTTCCACTAGTGTTAATATTACCATTATCTAATGCTATTGAGGCTTTAATTGTTCCTGATGATTTAAATAATATTTTATCAGGATTTCCTTCGTCATAAAATATACCCCAATCAGTATATTCGCCACTAACACACCATATAGTTGCATCTGGTGCACCAGTAGCACCACCCATTAATTTACCTATAAATGAAGGAGCAGTAATCGCTTTAGAAAAAGTTCCTCCATTTTTAGCAGAGACAAAATCTGTAGGAATAGTTCCTGTAGCATAACCTGCATCAGCATGGTTACCCCAACCATGTGCTGTAACCCCATTGGCAACATCTGTCACGCTAAAATCTAAACTATGATAATATCTTCTCCAATCAGACCATACACTATTGTATCCTCTTGAATATAAGTTTCCTGTTTGAAAATGAGTTGCTAATTGACCTGTTACATTACCACCATTACCAAAAGTAGATATAGCATAATGTTCATTTGTTGGGTTTTTAGTAGTAGGATTTATTCTTCTGCTTGAAGGTGTTTGATAATCAGGAGTTGATCCATCACCTATTTGCTTAACAAAACCTGTGCTGTCAATACCATCTAGTTTTTCAGAGTCGGCAGCCTTAGCGTTAGATGCAAGGTAACCTCCTTTAGCGTGGTCACCCCAATTATATGCAGTATCCCAATTAGTAGAATCACTTCCTGAAGCAGTTAATTTACCGTCTAAGGTTAAATCACCATACATTCTACCACCTGATCTTGGCATTATTACTTGAGACCAAAGGTGTGAGTTATAGTTGTATGCCCATAAATGACAAATCCTAACATTGTTGTTAGGCTTGGCTAAAGTATATCTGAATCTTGTAGTACCCGTACCTGAGTTTCCTGGAATATTAGTGTAAACATCTTCGTATTTATTATCTTGTTCTTCGATACAAGTAACCCAAGCACCCTGACTGAAAGCCTCAATTTTTACATACTCACATCTCCAGGTAGAATTACCAAATCCAATTCCTACATATGCTCCGTATGAAAGTGTTCTTGGTAAATCAAATTCTATAACTACAGGCCCTGCCTCAAAGTCTGTTGTAGGAATACCTGCCATTGTAGCAAGTCCATCAAACATATAATCTATCTCTCCGTTAGATAGAGATGTATTTGTAAGAGTAAACTTAGATCCACGCTTTCTAGCGTTACCTAAATCATTTGATAGATAAGCATTTGCTAATAGTCTTCCCTCTGAATGGTGTCCTGCAAAGTAGTCTCCCCCTCCTTTATGGGACGATATTACATACCTACCATCTATGTCTACAGTTTTATTTGTAGCACCCGATATATTAAAGGTTATTTTACCGTCTCCTGTATTAAAAGAAACTCCTTGTAAATAGTAGTTAGTATCTGAATTAGAGTATCCTGCATCAGCATGGTTACCCCAACCGTAAGCAGCATCCCATTGTGTCGAAGAACCTCCATCACTTTTTGAGATTACACCATCTACTGTTAAATCCCCTGCTACTTCTAACGAGTGAATGAATTCTATTGCCATGTCTTAATTGTTTTTAGACAGCAGCCGACAAAATGTTTACTTTTATTGATCCCGCTGCTTGATCTTTTGCAAAATCTATTAGAACTGTTGTCTTATCTTTTACAGTTACATCTGCGTAAATTAACTTACCACCTTTATATAACTGAACAATAACATTCTCTGTGTTTAAACCATGCTCAACACCAAAACTATTTGATGCTGCTTCTTTTGGCAATAGTGCAGAAAACGCTTTGT
>Ga0208793_1001022_pt1 | contig 17185 bp, 10 predicted proteins | sample 17_taG_FD_184092 | JGI IMG/M metagenome (GOLD analysis project Ga0208793, IMG submission 184092) | Marine viral communities from the Subarctic Pacific Ocean - 17_ETSP_OMZ_AT15314 metaG (SPAdes) (version 2) | ecosystem: Environmental > Aquatic > Marine > Oceanic | place: Pacific Ocean | collected...
CATGAACGGTTGGGCAAACTACGAGACTTGGAACGCTTCCCTCTGGTTGGGCAATGATGAGTTTCTCTACAGCATCGCCCGTCGTGCCTACTCATGGCAGAACTGCATCGACCTGCTCATGGTCAACGGCATCACAGAGACAGGCGACGGTGTGAAGTACAGCGACATCAACATCGACACCGCTGAGATGGAGGAGATGCTGCAGGAGTTGTAAGGGGTCGCCCCTTCTATGGTACAATATACAAGAGAACACAACCACATGGCAATGCTCAACCCAGTCATCATCCTCCACACTGACAGCACAGCAACCTTTCAGATCAACCTCTACCCTGTCACCCGTCAATGCATGATCTTCTGGCATTCGGGTCACTACAGCAACCACCAGGTGAGACGCCGTGATATGCTGCGCCTCTTGGTTGATCTGAAGCAGAGCGCAGGGCAGTGGGTCAACAGGTTCGCTCTCGCATGAGGGACAGGGTGGGGGGACTGTTATATGCCCCCCTATGCCCCTTAGCGGTTGCGCCAAGCGAAAATCCATGGGTCCCTCCTAACCTACAAAAGTATCCAGACGAGCACTAAATATTTTTGAAAATGGTTTTTTGAAAACCTTGAAACCCAAAAAAATTTCCCAGCAAAAAAATGCCTGAAAAAGACGAGTTTAAAAATTTCGATAGTATATTAAATAATTTCGATGCATTCTGTGACGCATTTGAGTCGAGGGCATCTGAAGCATTCAACCGAGGAGATCAAAACGATGGAAGAGTTGTTACAGCAGCAGCAGAAGTTGGAGAGTCAACTCCTGAAGCTGTCCGAGAGGTTGACGAGCCTGGACCAACGGATATCGCAGCTGGAGCGACCACAATTGATGTATCGTCGTCCCACGGAATCTGATTACGAGAGTCTCTCAGAGACATTAGATTATCTTCATAATAATATAGAAGGTATTAAGAAAGATTTACTACATGTTGCGAGGACAATGTAATGGGAGCAGTAGCAAGAAAGGGCACCGATAGTGTAACAACTGGGCATGGTTGTGATACGACTGTACAGATCCTAGGAGGGACTGCAACGGTCATAGTGGGTGGATTCCCCGTTGCAGTAGTAGGAGACCCCTTACAGGCGCACACAATCACGAATCCCAGTCCTCCACCAGCACCACCATGTGTTCCACATCCTGGTCAAGTTATTAATGCTGGATCTGGGAGAGTTTTAGTAGGTGGTAAAGGGATTGCGAGAGTAGGTGATAGTGCTGATTTGGGTAGTATTAGCACAGGGTATGCAAAGGTCATAGCAGGGTAGACAACTACGCCGAAACGGATGCGCCGATATGCTTGACAGCATACTTTAAGTATCCTACAATAGAAACTGAATCACAAACACCGATTTAACTATGGCAAAAAGCAGAGTTGGACTATCAGGAGCAGACACAATTGAGTCTCGTCCGAAGCGTACTCGTCAAGGACGTGGTAAGCACACCAAGTATACTGCTACATCACGTAACAATGCTAAGAAGCGTTATAGAGGACAAGGTAGAGGATGAATTTAATTTGCAATCTTCCTGCTGAGAAAGTATGGGTTCGTAGGGAGTACTTACGAGATCATCAAGATGGGCATGGGGAGTTTGTTGAGGGTGTCTGGGTTGCTGCTAAAAGCATACCTGGGCGTGCTTTTTACTTTGAGACATACTTGCCAGAATATGGTGCAATGTATGACAAACTTCCTATTAGTGCGTTTGTACGGTCCCCTGAAACTCCAGTCACAGACATGAGTTTGGAGAACCTACAATTCTGGAATTGTATGGATTATGGTGTTGCATTGGATTATGGTGTTGCATGTATGAACAAAGGATTTGTCTCATCAATGGACTGTGAGGTCTTTACTAGAGATCATGGTCTTATGAGAGGGCAATACTTGTTTACACTTGATAACTACCATGCAAATCCGGATGTAATAGATAATAATGTAAGTGAAGTGCCGATCCTAATAACAGGATGCGTCTGTATGACCTCTCTATTACCCCCGAGGAACCCAAGTTCCCTGACTTTAAAGTATCTACTATAGAATACCAAGTAGAGGCAGGAATCGACTGGGGACGCCTTGGAGACACCGATGATTATTTTTGGCAAACACAACAGGAGAAACAAAATGGGACACCCTAATCGTTTAGACGGATCAGTTGACAAAGGTGAAGACTTTGTTAATGAAGGCATGACACTCATCACCGAGACTGATAGTGATAAGTATCTGAACATGTCAGCGAAACGTAATCGCAACAAAGCAAAGAATGAAGAGATCTTTGATTCTCAGGAATGGGCGGATGGATTCGTTGGTAAGTGATAAATAGTAACATTCTACTGCTGTGTCTAGATGCCGACCTTTCAGACATTTAAAGATCTGAGCATTACCTTTAAGAAGCATCCTGTAAGTGATGATTTAGTAACGGTAAAAGATAAGGCAGCTATCGTTCAATCGATTACTGCCTTACTTCTTACTAGGAAGGGAGAAAGACCATTTCAACCGGAATTAGGTTGTGATATTCAAAATATATTATTTGAACCATTAGATTATGGTAGTGCTGGTATTCTCAGATCAGAAATTGCAGATGTATTGAATCGTTACGAACCACGAATTCGTGTTAATACTATCAACTGTATACCAGATGATATGAGTAATGGATACGAAGTTGAATTATCTTATACTATTGTAGGTAGAGACGATACACCAGTAGCAGTAGAATTCTTCTTAGAGCGCACACGATAATGCCATATACTCAGGTTGCTAATTTAGACTTTGAAGATATCAAAGTTGCTCTGAAAGAATATATCAGAGCACAGTCAGATTTTACTGACTATGATTTTGATGGATCGGTCCTTTCAACATTAATTGATACACTTGCCTATAATACCTATTATACGGCGTTTAATGCTAATCTGGTAGTCAATGAACTATTCATTGATTCTGCCACCTTAAGAGACAACGTAGTAGCGATTGCGAAGCAATTAGGATACAGACCCAAAGGTATCACCTCTCCTACTGCCTATGTTTCTTTCAATATAACTTATGGGTCACCAACAACTGATACTGAACTCCTACTGAAGAAAGGAACAGGGTTTATCAGTTCGTTTGACAACAACATTTATCAATACATCACATTAGAGGATGTAACAGGACAAGTAGTTAACAACGTTGCAACATTTGATAATGTTGAGATTAGAGAAGGAACACAAATTCTCAATACGTTTACTGTTAACACATCATTAACATCTCAAAGGTTTGTTCTTGACAACCCAAACATCGATACCAATACTATTAAAGTAAAAGTATATCCTTCTGGTGGCAATTTTAACGAATCGTATCTAGTTGCTGATAACATCTTAAACGTTGATTCTACATCAAAAGTTTTCTTCATTGAAGAGATCGAAGATGATAGGTACGAAATTTTATTAGGCGATGGTGTTTTAGGCAAAAAAGTTGATAATGGATCTAGAGTAGAAGTATCTTACCTTACAACATCAGGACCAGAGTCTAACGGTGTTAGGACATTTGTGTTTTCTGGTGTTATTGAAAATCCAAATGGTGTATCTCCAAACTCTTTTAGTACTGCCATTACTAATGTAAATGCTTCTTCCGGTGGAGAAGATAAAGAGTCTATTAAGAACATCAAGAGAAATGCTCCAAAAATGTATGGCACACAGGATCGTGCTGTAACTGCTCAAGATTATTCTGCTATCATTCGTAAAGTATATCCATCAGTAAGTGATATTATTATTTTTGGTGGCGAAGACCAAGATCCACCAGAGTATGGTAAAGTTTTTATTGTATTAAAACCAAAAGATGCATCTTTCCTCACATCATTAACAAAACAAGAAATTATCGAAGATCTAAAGAAGTATATGGTTGCTTCTGTTAGACCAGTTATTGTAGATCCATCAATTTTATTTGTTGAGTTGACTTCTAAGGTTTATTATAGTGGCGAGGCAACAGATTTAAAACCAGCACAGATTAGAGATAAGACAATTAATTCTGTGCAGTCATATCTCGATACTTCAGATATTGAAAAATTTAATGGTAAGTTTAGATTCAGTAAATTAGTTAGTGTTATTGATGACGCAGATCCATCAATCAACTCAAATTTAACAGAAGTAACTATGAGAAAGGATTTTTATCCTAGTCTCAATTCCACTTTCTATTATGAAGTATGTTTCCAGAATGCTTTCGATAAAGATTGTGAAGAACCTACTCTGTCGTCAACTGGTTTTAGGGTAACAGAATACCCTACATTTGATGTATATTTGGAAGATAGGGATGGCAAAATTGTCCTATATAGAATAGATAGCGTAACAGGCGAAAAAGTTGTTCTAGACAGTAATGTTGGAGATATTGATTATGAAAAAGGAGAGTTGATTATGTATGCTCTTACTATCATAAAAGGATCATTTTTCGACAACCGCATTTCTGTTAGAGTAAAACCACTTCTTAATGATATCAAGGCACTCCGTGAGGTATACCTTGACGTTGACGTTGCCAATTCATCGTTCACTGCATACAAAGAGTAAAGTAAATGCCTTCTGTAAAGACTAAAAGAATTTCTACTCTAATTGAATCACAACTTCCAGAATTTATTTCTTCTGAATATGAACTGTTTAGTAAGTTTGTAGAGAAGTATTACGAAGCACAGGAAGTACAAGGTGGTCCTTTGGATGTTTTAAGTAACATTCAAAAATATGCTGACATTGATTATTACGAAAAAAATCTACTTAATCAGAAAGATTCTATCATTGCTAACATTAGCATTAGTGATACAATCATTACTCTTGCAGATGCTCAGTCTTTTCCAGAAAAAAATGGATACGTAAGAATTGACGATGAAATTATTTTCTATGAAAGTCGCACCAATAACCAATTGCTGAATTGCTCTAGAGGAGTAAGCGGCAATACTAAGTTAGGAGATCTATACAATGCTTCTAATTTTTCTAGTACAACTGCTACAGAGCATTTAGAAGGTGCTGAAGTCTATAACATCAGTAATCTATTCTTATATGCTTTTGTAAGAAATTTTGAAAATCAATACCTCGGATCATTCCCAGAAAAATATCTTAGAGGAGAGGTAGATAAAAGAACGCTGATTAAAAATATTCAGAAGTTCTACAAAGCAAAAGGAACAGATGATTCTATTAAATTTATTTTTAATACTATTATATCTGACGATGTAGAAAACAAACCAGAAGTATACCACCCAAGAGAATTTACATACAAATCCTCTGAATCTGATTGGATCAATGTATATGCTCTTAAGGTAAAAGTAGTATCAGGAAATCCAAAAGACTTAATTGGCAAGAAAATAGTACAGTCTCCAACAGATGATTATGGATATGCATCTGCTACTGTAGATAATGTTATTGCTCAAGGTACAATTGACGGTGAAGTAATCTGGAATATTGTTGTTGCTCCAGAAACTGTCAATGGTGAATTTCAAATTTCAACAAAAACTAAATTAGAAAATACCATAGCACCAACTCTTGGAGCAGGTGATAGAGTTAATGTATTTTCTACGATGGGATGGAGTTCTATTGGAGAAATTTTAATTGGCAATGAAATTATTAAGTTTTCTGATAAAACAGTAACTCAATTTATTGTTAGTGAAAGAAGTTTATCTGTAGAGCATCTGCGAGGTAAATTTGTTTATAAACCAGTTACAATCGAAGGTTCTGATGTTACATTACTAACCTTGGGTGTTGTTTATGATGCTTTGCCTGATGTTTCAGAACCTTACTCGTTTACAGGTGATACTGTACAAGTATCGCAACCTGGATTTAAAACATCAGATCCCAGAATTGTTCAAACTGGAACTAATCAACTTAGGTGGATTCAAGATACTGGAACATCAATAACATCAAGTACTAATACACCAGTAGAACAATCACTTGCTGGAATTTCTAATAATGTATCTGCTATTTTTGCAGATGATCAGTATTACTATATCACATCTTCCAGTTATCCATCATATAATATTTTTGATGGTCCCATTATCACACAACCTGTCCAAGATCAAAAAATACTTAGAGTCCTCAGAAAAACTCCTGTAGTAACAACAGAAATTTACAAAACGCAAAAAAGAGATGTTGGTATCTTATTAAATGGTGTTCCCATTTATGGATATAAAGATTCGGAAAGTTTACGTTTCGGAAAACTCGAAGAAATTCGTGTAGATAATAGAGGACGTGGATATGTCAATCCTCCATTTGTTGTAGTTGATGGTCTTGCTGGAAGAGCAAGGGCACAGATGGTTGGTAATGTTGTTGATAGTATTATTGTTGATACAGACATCGCATTCCCAGTCACTCCTACTGTAGAGATTACTTCTGGAAGAGATGGTGTTGCTAGAGCAGTTGTAACAGGCGGAGAAGTAACTAGTATAGTCGTAGAAAATCCTGGTAAATTTTATTCAACACCACCTATTGTAAGAATTACTGATAAAGTTGGCAAAGGAAGATTTGCTGAATATAATACAGTAATTGATAGAGATGGATCTATTGTAGAATTTACTAAAGTTGCAAGTGGAACATTATACACACAACAAAACATCCTAGTAGAAATTATTCCTGTCGGAACAGGTGCCGAAATAACACCACTACTAAAGGAATGGAACAAAAACCGTTATTCTAAATTAGAAGAAAATTTAGATAAGCAGTACGGTTATGTATTTGAAAATATAAACAATGTTCTCGAATATGGATATGGTCAAGTTGCGAATCCAAAAGCACTTAGGATTCAATTAAATGATAATTTAAATTCTGCAGATACCGAACCAGCAAACAAAACACATTCTCCTATTTTAGGTTTTGCTTATGATGGCAATCCAATCTATGGTCCATTTGGACATGAAAATCCATTGGATCAGTCTTCATCAATTGTAAGAATGACTTCTAGTTATTCTTTATCTGGAAATAGACAAGATGGTCCTTCGCCAATAGAGTATCCATTAGGATCCTTTATCAATGACTATGTTTATTCACACAAAAGTGGATCCTTAGATGAAAACAATGGTCGTTTTTGTATAACCCCAGATTTTCCCGATGGAACATATGCTTATTTCATTACTATTAATAGTAGTCAAGTACCACAGTTTCCATATGTTTTGGGAGACAAATATTATTCTCTACCAGTAGATAGTAATTATACTACTACAATTAATCAAAACGATATTCCCAAAAATGCCAAAAGATTTTTTACTCCCGGAATGTTGGGTAATGGTGATGGATTAGTAGCTACTATTTCAGAAGTACGATCGGGAACTGTGGATAATGTTGTTATTGATAGTTCTTCTAGTAATTTTTCCGTCAATTCGCAGTTGTACTTTAATAATGCAGGAACTGAAGGAAAAGATGTCAATGCATTAGTATCTTCAGTTGAAGGAAAAGGTGTTAATTACTTACAGAGTAAAGAAGATAAAGTTGTAAAACTAACAACTATTCAAAATGCTTTCTTATTTGTAGATGATACATTAAGACAACCAGCAAGTGGAGCATCGGGTTCAATTGTAGGAACTGTTTCCAATGATAATTTGATTGTACTCAAAAATGTAGTAGGAACTTTCAATAATACTGGAACTTTTTCTGCTGATATTAAAACATTCATTCTTACCATAGACCAAGATAGTAATTATACTAAAGGTGCCATCTTAAGTTTAACTGATGGTGTTAATCCAGCGATTGCTACTGCAGAAATCTTAGAAGGAACTAGTAGGCAGAACACAGTCACTATTAAAGTATTATCTGGTGTATGGATTGTTAATGATGATTATTACATCCAGTCAGATAATCTTTTCAACACATCTGGGTCTAAAATTATTACATTAGTTTCGTTGAGTGATAATTTAGAACCATTTGAAGTAAACCAAAGTGTTGCTTTGGTAGAGACTACAGAAGATCATGGATTAGCAATTGGAGACTCTGTTGATATTAATATATTTCCAGATGATTCTACAAAAACCAAAACATATTATATCAGAAAAAGATTATACCAGCAAGTATCATTTAGTCCTCCATCTAATACAACAACAATTAATTTTAATGGTATTGGTAGATTTTCTATTTTAAATGGTGGAGCAGACTATACAGAAGGAACATATACTGATATTCCAATTACAGGAGGTTCTGGTTCTGGTGCTATTGCGAACATTACAGTATCTGCTGCCGGAGTTGTTAATAATATCACTATTACAAATGGTGGTACTGATTATAAGAGAGGAGATTATCTTGGTGTAGATGATGATCAACTACAAAGATCAGGAGCATCTTTAAGTTCTTCCAGATTAGCATTGTATGTTGATCATGCAGGTGTTTCATTCAACGCTACTACTATTGAAGTTAAAACTTCAAAAGGATTTGCTGTAGGAGATTTATTAAGTATTGGATCCGAGATTGTAGAAATTTCTGCTATCAATAATAATACACTAACAGTAATTAGATCCAGAGAAGAAACTATTGCTGTAGATCATTATGATGGAGCATCTATTTCTTTATACAAACCTAGATATAATTTTTCGGATAATTTTAAAATTACTTCTGCAAATGGTAGTGGATATATTCAGTCGTATGATTTAAATACCCAAAATGCTACTATCGTATTTGATTATAGTATCGATAAGCGAGAAGCAGAAGCAATAACATTGAGTACATCATTTTTTGATGAAAGTAGTCAACAAAGATTAGTATCTATTGTCTCGGTTGGAGATATTGATTTCAAATTTGAATTCTCAGAAGACAATACTGTATTTACACCAAATCCAAATATCAATGTACAAGAGTTTTATAAGTACATTTTTGATACTTCACACTCTTCTTTGATTGGAACATATTTTGATATGAGTCCAAGCAAGAGTTATAATCTATTAACTACGGAAAAACTTGCTACTACAATTTTACCAGGCAATTCTGGATCATCAACAACAATTAAATTTGGATTTGGATCTGCTTTAGAACAAAATAATTATGATACTAAAGTGGGAACAGATTTCCTCAATTTTTATTACTTTGATAAAAATGGTATTGTAAATGCAGAAGGAGCATACTTGCAAGTCATTGATGATCCACTACAAGGAACAAAGACACTTAACTATGTCACACGAAATCGTTTTGTGTATGACGTTTTGAGTACTCCTTTATGGGATGGTTCTGGATCTATTTCATATACCACTAATGGTCAATTTGCTATTGGCAAAATCAACGGTATTAAAATAACAAATTTAGGACAAAACTACAAAAAAGTTCCATTAGTTTTAGGTTGTGATCCTTCAGAATCATATAGAGGTTCAGCAACAGTTTTATTTGATACATTTGCTAATATTATTACTGGTGTCAACATAGACAATGTTGGATCTAATTATGTAAATCCTAAAGTTATCATTATTAATTCTGATGGAACCGGCGCAGATTTTAAAGTAATTCAACGTAATGGTAAGTTATTCTCAATTACCGTTAACAATCCCGGTGTTGGATACACATATGCTCCTGAAATTGTAATTATTGAATCCGCAGTGAGTTTATATGCTGAAAGTGAAAGTATTGGAATCCCACAAAGTGTACGAATCATAAACAATGGAGCTGGATATCATTTAGACAAAACTGTAGCATCAACAGTAACTTCAAAATATACATTAGCATTGAAAAATTTCAATGGTGTATATCAAAAAGGAGAAATTTTAACTCAATCAATTAATGGCATAGAAGTTTCTAGAGCAGTAGTTTCTGAATACAGACAAGGATCAAATTTAATTAAAATTGAGAAAGTTGTCGGTATCATTAGAGAAAATATTTCTGTAGTTGGTTTTATATCTGGTGCTTCTGGCGTAGTTAAGAAAGCATTTATCACAACATTCAAGACAACAACTAAAGCTACATATGACAACTTAGGTTATTATACTTCCGATAAAGGAAGACTTGGTGCAGCAAATCAAAAATTAACTGATAGTTTTTTCTATCAGGATTACTCTTACGTTGTTAAATCAAAAACTTCTATTGAGCAGTGGAGAGATTTAATTAAATCTACTACACACCCTGCTGGATTTAAATTATTTGGTCAAGTTGATATTGAGACAGATGCAAAATCAGAAATGCCATCTGCTGGAGAAAGAAAAGCAGATACTTTCTCGATTATTCAACTGTGGGATCCAAATAAAAATAAAATTACTGTTGAAAGTACAAAACAGGTAACAACTCAAACTATTCAAACTGTTGAGAACACAAGAATACGTACTGGTAATGGTTCTGCTGCTACTTCAGAATTTAACTTCAATGAAACTCGTGCTTTCTCCTTTACTCTCAGTGCTCCATTTGATGGATATTTTGATACTGATGGTAGGTTGCAAGGAACGACATCTTTCCAGGTATTGGATGACACAGGACTAGCATTCACTCCAGTTAATGCAGAAAGTTTGATTATCACTCTTGATGGAATTTTACAAGAACCAGGAGTTGCATATACCGTAAGTGGAGATAATATTATTTTTAGCGCACCTCCATTAGGTCCTGGAAATAAATTAACAGGAAATAATATTAGTGATACATCTCCATATAAAGGAACAAAGTTTGTTGGAAGAAATTTCTACTTTAAAGACAGTCAGTATAATACTCGTTATCTCAAAAAATTAAGAAACATTTTCCAACGTAGTGGAACATGGATTGATGCTGCTAATCAAATTGATAGAAACAAGCAATTTATTATTGAAGAATCGATTGGTTATGGAAAGCAATACTATAGTTCGTTGGATTGGAGTACAAAATTAGATGACTATATTATTGATATTGGTTATATTCTTGATGCTTATCAACACGATATTCGATTTGGGGGAAATAGCAAACTTGTAGATTATGCGAATATTTTTGCTACTAGTTCAGACTATATCAAGAATAATTCTGTAGAATCTTTATCAATTTTCAAATATGCTACAAATCTAGCAAATTTAGCAATTAGAAATTGGGATTATGTTGAAGAATCTGTAGTCTTTATTCAAGGTTCTAGGGAAGTGACAGTTAGCAATACTGATAATATTGCTATTGGTATGACAATTAGTGCAGGTAGAGCATACAGTCCAGATACAGTTATTGTTTCTATTGATAGCAGAACACAAGTAACATTATCAAAACCAGCACTAGCAAACTCGGGTGGTAGTGCCGGTGGAGCATCTTCATCTACTACTTTCCTTAGTGGATCTTCTTCCGGAAGTGAAGTTTTGGGAACTAGTACTGGTGCAGTTCAACCAGGAGATCAATATTCTATAAATCCAAATGACGTTTTACAGGTGCCTACATCATTTGCTTCTACTGATAGTGCAACTTTCTTCTTCAGTGGAATTAATAATGGAACTTACTATGATGCTTCAACACTAATTGCCAACAATAAAGAATATTTACAGGAAGAGGTAAGTGAATTTGTATATGCTAACTATGCTCTACCTGTATCAGACAAAGCAAAGTGTGCTAGAGATCTAGGATTTTTAATTGATGATATTGTTTATCACTTAAGATTTGGTGGAAATGCTAAAATTGTCGAATTTGCTCAACTATACTACACAAATCGTGGATATCCATATGGAGAAGAATTAACTTATCTGACTGGATTGGAAGTTACTGCTGCAGTTGCAGCATGGGAGAGGTTAAGAGATCTCATGATACTGGCAATGAGGAACACTTTAACAAGTGGAACTTACACTAGCATCACACCTTACGTAGACAATACAGTATTTGTAGACTCGGAATTTCCTGTATGTGCCGATGTTGAATCTACAATTACTACTATGATTGATATTGTAAAAGATATCATTGCTAAGGGAACAGGTGTAGTGGAAATTGTAAACATCAATCCAAACAAACCTGGATATTGGTCTACTACTCCCACATATTCAAACTACAATATACTACCAGATCCATTGCTTCCATCACAAGAATGTAATGATGTAATTTCGTCTATTAACTCTCTCTATAACAATCTTGACGATGTTTTAAACAAAGTAGAAGTCGCCAAAACTCTTCCTGATTATATTGACGGCGAAACTAAAGAGTTTGAATTATATTGGGAAGACGGAAGTTCTGTTATTACAGAACAAGACGAGAATCTATTACTATCAATTAATGCTGTATTACAAGAGACTAAGTATAATGCAGATTATCCAGGGGATGATTCATATTATATCGACAGAACAGTAATTCCAAATATACTTAAATTTGATGTTGCTCCTATTTGGGATCAATATTCTGGTGCTAGAACATTAGGAGAACCAACAGCTGTTGAGAAAGTTGTTGGTATTGGCATTGGCAATTACAAGAGAATGACTCTGGACAAGAATTTAGTCAATAATGTCAGGACAGGACCATTCTTAATTCTTGACTTAGAAGATCTTACGGTTGTTAACGTTGAAGAGTCAGATTACTTGTTGGTGTTTATTGACGGAGTTCTTCAAAAAAATATTGAATCGTATACAGTATCTGGTCCAAATATATTCTTCAATTTTCCAATTACAAAACAAATGAAAGTTGACATGAGATACCTTTATGGTAGAAATGTTGGACAAGTTTTGAATTTGTATGATTTCAATCCAGATGTATATTACTTAAATGGCGTTATTAATTTAGAAACTACGTCAGGTCTTTCCACTTTCTTAGGAAATGGATGGATGGGTATTAGAAGAGGATCCCCAATTCATGCTTACCAAATCAATGATGATGGAACATATAATGTGATTGGTCAAGTTAGTGATCCGAAAGTTTCTGGATCAACTTTAAGTTTGAAAGTATTTGGTTATAAGTGTGATTTAATTCAAGGAAGAGATGTATATTTTTCTGTAGCAAGGAGATATGATGTTAACACTGCTGTTGGTTTAGATTCATCTGGGTCGGAAATTGTATACGAAACCGATAATGATGGCAGATCTATTCTTAGAGGAACTGATCAAAACTGGCGTGGTACTTATTGGAGAAAGACATATAGAAATCCATTTATAAATCTCTCAAGCAATAGTCTAATAAAAGTTGAGGGTGAGGATAAGTTCAGAAAAATTAAACAAATACCAGCAAAACTAACAAGTAAAGAACAAAGAACTCAACAGCAAGTATCAAATAGTTATTTTGGTCAAGTTGAAGTTCAAGCATATAATGGAGTAACAAGAGGCGAAGGTCTTAGTATTGTTGCTAAAATTGAAAATGGTGCTGTTGTAGATTTAGATTGGAATCAACGTAGTTATGATCCCATCACACAACCGACTGCTTATCAATATTATACCCCACCAGTAATTAATTTTATTCCCGAAAATGGAGAAGGCGGTGGAGCTAGAGCACAAGTCATCGTCAGTAAAGGACAAGTTATTAGTGTAGAACTAATCGAAGGTGGATCTGGATACACAAAAGCACCAAAAGTTGTTGTTGCTAGACGTTATGATATCTTAGAAGAAACTGATATTGGAGTATCGTTAATCAACGTTGCGATGAATTTAGAGCAGTCTTTGGGACTGAATGTAATTTCTGCTATTAGTATTGTTGGTAATCAAGCAGCAAGTGTTGCAACTATTACTTCAACATTAATTGATAGTCCTCTTGTAATTGACACCAAACTGGTTGATATAATTACACCTGCTTCTGAAGCAGTTAGTGAAGATTTATCTGCAGAACTTGATGAAATATTAACTACTTTCCATACAGAACAGCAAGCAGCACCAATTGATACATTCTACAATGGAACGGAAGTTTATATTCGTATCAACACTCCATACATTGTTGATATCGAATCTTCTTCTACACTCACTGCATCAGCAACACGAGAGATAACTTCTAGTGTTAACAATGTTATAAACAATACTGCTCTTACTAACATCAATTACTTTGAAGTTGGTGCGTTCTTGGATACCACACTTGGTATTAATGATACCGTCGTTTATGTTGGCAATACAGATAAGTTCAAGAACAGCGGATATCTTATTGTTGGATCAGAAATTATTCAATATTTCCGCAAGATCAATGATCGTTTCTTAAAAATAGAAAGAGGTCAACAGAATACTACTGCTCAAGAGTGGATTGCTGGAACGTTCTTGAGACAGATTCCAGATCCAGTATCCGTGGCATTCAGTGGTGTCACTCTGGTCGAATCTGAGTCTACTATTGTTAGTGTTAAAGGTGGTGCTAACGTTGGCAGAACTGAAAGAGAAACTGAATTTCAAATTGAAACACCGGTAGTAAGCACTACAATTTCTAATGTAATCGAAGCACAATTACAACCACAAATTAATGTTGAGTCTATTTCTAACGTCAATACTTTCGTAGTTTACAAATTAGAACCATCTTTTAATATTGTATCTTCTTTTACAACTACTTCAGATGTAGAGGTTGTCAACACATTACAATCAGTTCAAATTCAACTTGATATTCAAAAAGCAGCAACTGAGGTAGTTCTAACTCCACCTCCTGGTGGTGTAGTTGATGGATATCAAGAGAGTCTCTTTATTGAGAATCCAATCAATACTAGATTGAATGGATTTGTAAGTATTCTTGATGATTATGGAGTTGTTAAACGTGATGGAACTATAATCTATGTCAATAATTCAATATTTGGTCTTGATGCAGAGTACGTAGGAAACTACACTAAAACTAATGTTGGTCATACCATAGGACATTTTGAGGGTATATTTGATGACGGAACAGCAGGTGTTTCTGGATTATCACTTGCAGAAATTGATATTTACTTTAGAGCACTTACTATAAAAGATTTTGAGGAAAGATCTGATTCTAGTTATACTTTAGCAGGAGATAAATTTAATTTGATGCCACCATCTATTCAAAATCCAGTTGCAATTAGTTCTTCTTCTGGAACTATTGGCGGAAACATTGTTGTTCAAGATACAACATATTTCCCTACGGAAGGATATCTATTTACTAGTGGCGGAACTGTAATTCAATATACTGGTAAGACAACAACTCAATTTACTGGTTGTAGTCTTTATAGTGGATCAAATTCCATTAACGCTGCAGAAGAATTGATTCCGTTTACAATTTAATAAATAACGGTATAAATATAAATAACTCAGGCACAAACCTTACGTCGGAACAGAAAACCAATGGCTGCTATTATCTCAGATAAGTTTCGTATTTTTAACGCGAAGCAATTCTTGGAATCCTTGACAGAAGGACCAAGTGAAACCAGTGCCGAGCGCACTAGAATGTATTTCTTTGTTGGGCGTCCTCAACCATGGAAAGCATACCTAGAGGTGTACTCAAAGTCTTCAACTAATTTTACTGTTGGCAATGAAGTATATGTTGGAACATATGGTTCCACTGCTTTCCGTGCCACCGTTGCTGCAGTTTATGATAGTGCCCTTCTTCTTACCGACGTTTTTGGCAGCAACGGCACAAATTCCGTTCCCCCCATTGGTTCAGATCTAAAAGAAACTGCAGATTCCGGTTCTACCGATACATCTGCTGTAGCAAAATCCGGCGTTTATCGTTATGCAACAGAGGATATTCCCCCTCTTCCTTTGGACAACCAGAGAGAAAAAATTGCTGTATATGACGAACTCATTGCTGCTAAGCGTATTACTGATGCCTTTGCAAGAACAGTTATCCGTCGTTATAACTGGGATTTAGTTGCAAACCCCAAATTTGATATGTGGAAACCTGACTACTCTGCTACTCCAGGTGGCGGTGGTCAAGTTGGTAAGCAAACAGGTACAAATCAGACAAGTATCTCTGATGCTAAGTTCTATTTAATGAACTCTGATTATGAAGTATTTAAGTGCCTCTATAATGGCGAGAACGTTGCTAACCCCAGTGGACAAAACGCAACAGAAGAACCAAAAACTTCTGGCGGTAACTATGCTTCTGCAACTGGTCTTTACACAGAGACTTCTGGTGCTGGATACATTTGGAAGTATATGTACACCATGCCAACTGATGATGTTCTAAGATTCCTATCTTCAGACTTCATGCCAATTGTTCTTCCTGCCAACAATACTCGTACTGCTGTTACTGGTTCTGCTGTTGCTGGAGCAATTGATGTTGCTCTTATTGAAGATGGTGGTGCCAACCTACCTGCTTCACAAACACTATTTACTAGTATCAAGGGTGATGGAACTGGTGGAGTAATTGAACTTGCTACTGATGGTTCTGGTACTATTACTTCTGCTAGTGTTCAAGCAAGGGGTCAAGACTATACTTATGCCAATGTTCTTTTAGGAAATGGCAATCTCTTCTCTGATGCTGGTCTAACTACAGCAGTTGCAACACCCGCAAACGGCGTTGGTGCTATTGAAGTTGTAATGCCCCCACAAGGAGGTCATGGTTCTGATCACGAATTAGAACTCAACGGTAAGCGCGTCATGACGAATATTCGTCTAACTTACTCAGAAGGTTCCGGAGATTTCCCTGTTGATAATGACTTCCGTCGTATTGGTATTCTCAAGGACCCATTCAACTGGGGAACTACTACGTTCTCTACTGCAGACACTCTTAGTGGTTTGAAATCAGTTAAAATTACTGGTGCTACTGCAGATTTCATTCCCGATGAGCAGATCTCCCAAACTGTAACAGGTGGTACAGCAAAAGGAACCGTAGTTTCATGGACACTTGATAGTGGTTCTACTACTGCCGGTGTTCTTAAGTATATCCAAACAAATGATGCTCATGTAGATCAAGGTGTTGTACAAGCATTCGAGAGCAATGGATCTAATGCTATCTCCGGTGTACTATCGGCAGCAGCAGGTAATGTTGATACAACATACGCAAGTACACTTTTAGGTGTTACTTTCGCATCTGGTCTCGCAGCACCTGAGATTGCTAATAACTCTGGTGATATCATCTATCAGGAAAACCGTCGTCTAATCACTCGTGCTCCTGACCAGATTGAAGATATCAAACTAGTAATCGAATTCTGATTACAAATAAATTACTTCAAATCCCCTGAGAATTCTCAGGGGATTTTTTTTATCTCTATAAATACTAAGGACAAAGAATGCTAGTATTTGGCGGAAAACGATGCCACAGAAGACAAACCTTAATGTAAATCCTTATTACGAGGACTTCGACGCGAGCAAGAATTTCTATAAGATTCTTTTCCGTCCTGGGTATTCTATCCAGACTAGAGAATTAACACAAATACAATCTATTCTACAGAATCAGGTTGAAAGTTTTGGTAAGTATGCTTT
>Ga0208793_1001030_pt1 | contig 17059 bp, 19 predicted proteins | sample 17_taG_FD_184092 | JGI IMG/M metagenome (GOLD analysis project Ga0208793, IMG submission 184092) | Marine viral communities from the Subarctic Pacific Ocean - 17_ETSP_OMZ_AT15314 metaG (SPAdes) (version 2) | ecosystem: Environmental > Aquatic > Marine > Oceanic | place: Pacific Ocean | collected...
CGTCTTTCCACTCTTCACGCTTTAAGTATTCGCCAGCTACTGATACTTGCAAAGCCCCTACTTGATGATCCAGGCTTTTTATCGTATCCCACATGCTCTTTAAGACAAGGCCATACGCGCCAGCGGATAAAGAAATTATAGTATTAATTAACGCTTGATCCATTACCGCCACACCTCATGCCAAGCCTGCTTTACGGCTTTCTTTGCTTTCCTAAAACGCATTTTAACATCTAACCTAACGATGTAGAGAAAACCATCAACACGGGTAACAGCAGTGCGGAGATCACCCCTAACACCAGCAAGTACTCGATCCACTTCTTCTCTAAATGATTCACGATCCATCCCAAGGCTTCCCGTCATTACAGCGGTCTTGCCACTCAAGCTCCTCAAATGACAATATGCCAGTTGGCTGGTAGTAATCGCACATGTCGTAAACGCCGTCATTAGTAACGTCGCACTGCCTCTGCCACGTAATCATGTCAAACGTAAGCCCCTCAGACCACGGCATATATGTTTCGCACCACTGAGGAGTACCAACGCCTCCCTGCGCGCCAGTTTCTACAGGAACATAGTCACGCTTGGTGGTCGGCAAAACCTTGGTCAACTTCACATCGCCCTTGCTGTAGCTTTGCATCTGATACAGCTTAGAGTAATTCGTAACATAGACCTTCTCGCTAGGCTCTAGCGTATACTGCAACCCGTCATCAAAAAGAATTACTGTCTGTGCTGTTGCGCCTAACGCAAACAATGCAACCAGACCTGCTATTACGTTTTTCATGTTGCCCCCTGTATTAAAGATACAGTCCCAAAAATTATTGCCCCGCAGACTAGCGCCGCTATTATCACGAGCGTTGAATCCATAATTAACCTTTGCTTTCTGCGTTGCTTGTAAATTACCTTTTCCCGCCTTGCTTTAATTTCCCTGCGGAGCGCAATCATTTCTTGATATGTCTCTGTGCCGTAAGCCCAAATAATTAATTCCCTAATGGACTTTTCCTGCTCTTGTAGCTTTTTCTTAGCTATGACGCTGTTAAGTGCCTGTTGCTCTACTGTCTCGCCTTCAAATAGCTTTTTAAATAACGGCGGGTTTTCTGCTTCTTTCTCAGCCTGCCTAATGTCTGAGGCAAACGAATACCACGCACCTAGCTTCTGCGCTACAGCCTCAATCTCTGCCCCTTTGCTGACTAGGGTCTGTATGCCCTTGAACGTAGTCGAGGCCATCGCAATGAGGGACAGCGGGTCCATCAGCCATCACTTTCTTCTGGCTCTACCTGACCTTCTGCCTGCTCTTTGATTTTGACGATCAAAGGCCATGCGCCCGTCTTAGTAGGCAAATCACCCAATACGCCAAGGATCGCGTTCACTTCTTCAACAGTAAGTTCTAGGTTAATCACTCCCTAAACCCCTTATGAGTTTGCGTCAATAGCGGCTTGAAGCACAGCAACATCCTGCGCGTCAGTCCAGTAGTCTTTAGCAACCATGATTTTTAGGTGCTCGACGTTGCGCGACTTGCAATCAGTCCAATCGTCATCTGACATTTCTGTTGATTTGCCAGCGTTTAGCAGGGTCACAGAGTCCATAGAGGCATCATAGTGCTTTTGAATTTCTTCTGCGGTTAAAGTTTCGTCAGTCATTTTTAATCCCCACTTAATTTAGCGACTTGCGCTTTTAATGATTCAATTTCTGCAAGAGCCTCTTGCAATGCTGATACCACAGAGGGCAGTAGCGTTGCGTAGGACGCTTCCATCTTGTCAGGGTTACTCTCGTAAACTAAACGCGGAACGTGCCAGTTTGTTTCTTGCTGTGCTATTTTTAGCTCTTGAGCAATAAACCCGTGATCTGACTGGCCCATTCTCTCGCCATCTCGCTGATTCCAATCAAACGAAACAGGACGCAAGGCTTTAATAAAGTCAGAAGCACTGCCAAGAGTTTCAATGTTTTTCTTATCTCGCTCATCAGACAAAACCGTTAGAGCTACTTGACAGCGTAGTGTCGCAACACTTGAGTTTCCTAAAGTTATTTCATTGGTTGCTGTGCCGCTTGATGGATCAGCCGCATAGCCAAGACAGGTAAGACCGCTTCCTGATGTTATAGCGTCCCCCGCACTGTTTCCAACCGCTACATTATTTGAGCCAGTTCCGTTGTATCCAGCCGTATATCCGATATAAACATTTCTTGCGGCGGCAGTGCCCGCGTAACCTGCGTAGGTTCCCAAATAGGTATTATCAAAGCCCGTGGTAGTTGTATACCCTGCCTGATAACCAACGCCTACGTTGAAGTTTGGCGTGGTTTGGCTGTTAAGAGCATACGAACCAAAAGCAGTGTTGTAATTACCAGTAGTGTTAGTGGTCATTGCCCCATAACCAACGGCACAGTTTCTAGCCCCAGTGGTGTTAGCGTCTAGCGTTTGATAGCCAACAGCTACGCCATAGCTTGCACTAGTATTGGAAGTTAAAGCCTGACCGCCAACGGCTGTGTTAGCTCCTCCGGTAGTATTGTTAGTACCCGTCTGGAATCCAAGAAAAGTATTTAAGGCTCCCGTAGTATTAAGCTGTCCAGCCTGCCTTCCTAACGCCGTGTTATAGTTTCCTGTAGTGTTGTTTTGCAGTGCCGTTGAGCCAACGGCAGTAATTGAATCCCCCGAGCTGTTCTCAAATCCAGCATAGTGACCCACAGCCACAGAGTTTGTGCCTGTAGTGTTGTCATAAAGGGCATAGTCGCCAATCGCTACATTGTAAAATCCTGATGTGTTTGCAAAGCCAGCTAGGTATCCAAGTGCGGTATTTGCTGAGGCGGTTGTATTTTGCAGAGCACCGTAGCCAACACCAGTAATCTGGACGCCTGTTACATTTGTAAAACAAGCGTTGTGACCAATCGCTAAATTGCCGGTTGCGGTATTGTTATATAAAGACGCATAACCAATCGCAGTGTTGTATTGCCCTGTTGTATTTGAATACAAAGCCGCAACCCCAACGGCATGGTTAAACGCACCTGTAGTGGTACTAAGGGCCGCTTGATTGCCTACGGCAATGCCGTTGTTCCCTGTAGTTGCGTTAGCAAACGCCTGTCTACCTACAGCGGTCATGTAACTGCCTGTTGTAAGATCCGTTAAAGCGAGTGCACCTACCGCTGTGCAATATGACGCCGTGGTGCTGGCATCCAGCGCGGCATGGCCCATTGCTGTGTTTTGCGTACCTGTAGTATTATCATTTAGCGCGTTATAGCCAAAGGCGTTATTGTCGCTACCAGTAGTGTTATTGCCCAGCGAGCCACGGCCTAGCGCATTATTATCTGCCCCTGTAGTGTTTACTGCTAAAGAAGCGTATCCGACTGCAACATTTGAGCTTGCAGTTGTGTTACTTCGTAGTGCCCCATATCCAACGGCAACCATTCGGATGCCTGTTGTATTGTCTTCAAGAGCAAAGCCTCCAACGGCAGTATTATTTGATCCCGTTGTGTTACTCAGCAAAGCCTCCCGACCCACAGCGGTGTTGTTAGAGGCTGTGGTATTTGAAAACAGAGCGGCATCACCTAGAGCGGTATTAGCACTCCCAGTTGTGTTGAAATACAGCGCTTGGCGACCCACGGCAACATTTTGCGCGCCAGTAGTATTTCTGTGACTAGATTGATAGCCCACCGCCACGTTGTTGTTAGCAGTAGTATTGTCGTGCATAGCTTCGTAGCCTAAAGCCACGTTGTAAAGGCCGGTTGTGTTTGCCCCTAATGCATGAAAGCCTATGCTTGAGTTGCTGTGTCCTGTCGTATTAGCGGCTAGAGAGTTGTAGCCAATGCCTACGTTGTGCGTGCCTGTAGTGTTGTTATACATTGCTTGAAAGCCAACAGCGATGTTGTAACTAGCACCGCTTTGAGCAGAATTAAATGCAGTCTCACCCAATACGGTATTTCGAGTGCCAACAGGATAACTTCCTTCTAGCTTAATAGTGCCGTCTACGTCTATGCCATCAGTTACGGCAGTACCTGTAACATCAATGCCTGTGGAGGTTGTGCTTACTTTGCTAGAACCGTTGTGAAAAAGTGCCACGGAGCCTGCCGAAACAGCTTGTATATAAGACTGACTATAGTCAGCATTTGTTAACTCAAGGCTGTTTGCCCTAATTCGTAAATTGCCAGTACCAGCGTCATCAATGTAGCTATTTGACCCATCATGGTAAATCTGTAGGTCAGAGCTAGTACCAAAGACAGCCTTGCCGTTATCAAATAAATTAATGTTATTAGCGAATGTTACTGCTTCATTACTGGCAATCGTAATCGCAGTGCTTGTGGCGTTATCGTCAATGCCTGTAGAGGTGAGATTGCCTACGGTAACTGCGTTGGTTGTCGTAGCGCCTCGATCAGTAACAGAATCCAGCGTGTCTGCTTCAGCCGTTAAGTACGTTTGCAAATCGCTAATCTGAGATTCAGTGATAGACAGTGCGGCCTGATGTTGAGTTACATTGCTCTGTGCAATTCGCGCGTCAGCAAATGTGCCAGATTGAATATCAGCCGTTGTTAGCGCCCTAGCCGCCGCTTGATTGCTGCCATTACCAATAAAGACGTTGCCATCATCTAGGTTAGGCGTTGCGTTTGTCCTACCTGCGCCACCTACCTTGATAGAACCGGCAGACGCATGGGATCGAATAACAGTACCAATATTCTGAAGCAGGGATGACTCGCCCGTAGGGGCAGTAGTCGTTATAGCTCCCGCAGTAGTAGAGACATAAACAGTGTCACCAGCGGCAAAACTTGATGTATCAAGATCGTACAGTGAGCCAAAGGTGACAACATTAACCGCCGCGTTTAGGTTTGCGGCATCTTCTGCCAAGCCATAAGCAGGCATCTTGCTGGCGTCATCAGCATCAGCCTTAGAAACTACAGGCTGATTACCGGATACACCGCTTACATATACGACATCACCCTTAGCTAAAGCCTCACCAGCCTTAGCCTGGAAGATAATTGCACCGGATACCTCAACCTTATTATCATCAAGATTAATAAAGTTAGTATCTACCTCTGCATTAGTAAGGGGCGAACCTTTAGGACTTGTGCCATCAGTCTGTGTGGTTTCCCGTGTAACGATAACAGCCATAAGATTGCGCCCCTACTAAATTAAGATGCAGTTAAAGTGATGACCCAGGTTACGGACATCGTGTCGTCAGCAGCCTTATTGATTGCCGCAAAAACTACTCGACAAAGCATAGTGCCCGAGCTAGAGGCGTTAAAGATACCTGCCTCTGTAACCGCGCCAGTGGCGTCACCAGCCTCAAACGATGACACATAGGTGATCGTATTAGTCGATACGGTTGTGCTGTCTAGCGCCTCCCTGGAGCCTAGCAAAGACCCTACATCAGTATCGCTAGCCGCCGCCGCAGTTGTGCCAGAGCCTAAGCCCATGTGAGACATTACGGCCTCGCTTGTGCCTTCCATGCGGTCACAAATAAAGTTAAGCCCAGCAGATACCACTAGGTTTTCTTCGTGCCGCTCCTCTTTGACGTTGCCATCCTTGTCTTTGACAGTGATAAAAACGTCACCTTTTAGTTTCAAATTATCTTCCATATTCCACCTCAGAAGGTTCTGGCTACTCCGACATAGTCCTCAAGAAAGTAACTAATGTCGCAGTAGTCTTGGTTTACGATGGTTCCAGAGTCGGTGAAAGCACCGCCATCTGAGGCCACCTTGGTAAATTGTGCAGTTTGGTTCTCAGATACGCCGATTACATCGCTTGTATTCTTGAAAACGCTGGCTATCTGGTCATCCCCTACAGCGGCTCCATTGGAGTCATCCGTAGCATTAATTGTATCAGATAGGCTCTTGCTGATCGCGTAATTCTGCGTATCGGTAAGCCCTGCGCTATTCGCTAAGTGCTTGCTGAAGTCGATGACATTGCTGTCTGTAAACGCAGCACTGTCCGATACATTCTTGCCAAGACCTACAACATGCACATCTGTAGAGCCTAGCGAATCACTAAATCCTCGAGAAAACGCCACTGAATGCGCGTCTGTAATAGGCACATTGTCTGAAAACGCCTTGCTAAAAGCTCTGGTGATCTCATCCGTAAAAGCAGCAGAATCGCCAGGATTCTTGCCAAACTGTGCAGTCTGGTCATCCGTTATGCCAAGCGCATCATCTGTAGGCTTGCCAACCGACTTAGCAGGGGAATCCGTTACGATAGTTGAATCAGTGAGCGCCTTTCCTACGCTTTTGCTGTCAGAATCTCCTATCCCGATAGCTTCAGAGAATGAGCGGATAATCAGGAAATAGCCGGTTGAAATAGAGTCAATGACAACCCGCAATGACGTGACACTGAGAAGCGCTCTAAGGCTTGTTACTGTCCGCTTTATACCGGACATCAGAAGTCCTCGCGGATTACTATATCAACCTTTTCGTATACTGTTTCGACAATAGAGTCTGTGAAGGTAAGCTCGAGCTCGCCCTCATAAGTGCCCGGGGTAATTGTCGCCAACTGACCGCCATCGAGGGAAAAGTATAAATTTCCATTTTCCAAGTTATCGCCAATGTCAGCCGCGGTTAACGTAAACAAGATGGTTTCTGTCCCGGTCTTGCGTACTTTTAGCCTGGCGGTTCCACCACTTACGTCCACAGCAACGCCCGTGCCATCACGGGTTACCTTAACGTAGACTTGCGGCCCAGTATCACCTTGTACTAGATATATTGTGGTCACCAGGTAATGGCCTCCAGTTCCTCTTGCGTAGTGGCAGATTGAATCTCTGCCCTTAATATTCTACCACGCTCATGGCATGTATTTACATGATTTGCAAGTGCTCGCCCAATCTGCTTCACCTCAGTCGCATTAAAAGTCTGCGTTGAATTATCTGCCAAAGTCCAGATCATATTCAGCCCGTCATCAATAATTGCGGCTTGCACCGCTGACTGTATCCGCATTTGGCTGACGCTATTACAATCAAAAGAGTGGTTATTCCAGACGAATGTGCTGAACTCCTCTGTTGCCCTATCTTCCTTTATTCTCTCCCACGCCTGATTTTTCGCTGTATCAAGGTCTAATGTCCAGCTTGCAGAAGAGTAATCGAACCAATGTGCTTCAGATGGCTTATTTCCCTTCGGCCTTATCTGCCCATCAGCGACATAAAAGTCATCTGGGTTGCCGTTAAGCTCAGACTGTATATAGGATCTAGTGCCTACTACGTTTGAAGTTGCATTCTTTTGAACCGAAGTGATGCGACCTGTAGAGTCATAAAATACAGCAGAGAATCTCATTTCTTACTTCCCTGTAAAACTATTCCAGCTTGCTCTCGAGTCCAGTAACCCTGACTCGCTGTACCACTAAACGATGCGTAAGCCTCAATAATATACTGTTCTGTCTGCGCTATAGGAGCAGGAAATTCCGCAAAAGAAGAATATTGCACACCGCGACCAGGTCTATCAATTGATTGCCATACTTGACCTCTAGGAGAGGTCGCATTGCCGCTCGCATTGATTCGATTCAGGCGCATAAAAATCGTTTCCGACATACCATCTAAATGACGACTGCCTTTAAGCCCCTCAAATCTTTGCCTGCCGTACATTAATATACGGTCAATATTGGCGTAGCCTGATCCCCAATCTACCGTCATGCGTACACATTCAGTCCATGCGCTTGAATTTGCCCCAATTATTATTACAGGATCATTTGTTGTACCGGCTGGAGCCGCAAAGTCCTCTGCATCAGGGACGGTAATTGCGTTGTTATTTATCTGCAATGTATCAACGGACAGATCTGCTATGTAAGTGCTGGCACTTCTTGCTGTGATTTTGCTTGGCGACCTGCCAAGGTAAACATTCCAGATATTTACATAATCAGAGGTGTCGGTGCCCGCACCGCCTCTAATTCGCACCCTACACGTTCTAATGTCAGTATCATTAGGAACTGAGATAACTGCCTGGCTTAATTTCCGCGCCCCTGGTGATGGAGCATCATCCCACAGCGCACTGTCATAATCTAAGCTAACTTGAGTGCCACTAATGTAGTCATTTGATTCATCAAAAAACTGCACTTGTATAGACCACTCCCTGTCACCACCGGAAGGAGTAAAGTTAATGACAGCTAAATATAGAGTTTCGCCATACTCAACAGGAAAGCCCTTTATTGTCCTGATAGTGTGGTCATCCTTTAACTGAAATACACCTCCCGTCCCCCAATACGAAGTATTGTTGTTGGCCCCACCGTTAGAACTGTCTGCTGTTTCCCAGCCGTCTATAATTTCAGTGTTTGCTGTATTAGTAAGGTAGACCGGCGCTGTTTTACCAAGATCCCTAAATGCGCCATTGCGGATAATGCTGCCGCCTTCTTGGGCTATCCCTGCCCCACCAGCATCCAATAGTACGTCTCCAGCGCTGTCTAGCACTCGAAGTCCAGATGAAACCAATGGGCGACTTTCGCTCGCGTCAAAATACATATAATTGCTAGATGTGCCTATATAGAACTTTGCGTTCTGGCCCCCAGCACCATTTGATTCATTTCCTATCCAGAACCCGTTGCCAGAAGTGCTAGGCGAAGTCTTGCCCTGCCGAATATGCATGCCATCTTCATTAGCGAGATTAAAGTAGCCAGCAGTTATTTGATTTGCAACGAGCTCGCCAATACTCGCAAAGCTCATGTAAACACCCGGATCGAATGTCCTCGACGTGCCATCGGGCAGCGTTACGCTTGTTGCTGTTGTATAAACCACAAACGGGATAAATGCCGTGCTACCGCCGACCTGCGGAGTACCAATGGCGAACTTATTAGCGTTGACAATAAATTGCGATGTAAAGGTGTTAGTGTCAGTAGGATCATAATCGCCAATCAATCCAAATCCATGCGCTTCTATTTGATTGGCATCATCTGGATTGGCAATCATTGCTACGGAATACTGATTGTCAACAATATCGCCGCTAAGATAATCGACCTCAACAATTCCCTCTGCAAAATCTCCTGATGCAAGCTGCAAAGTCGTAGCGGGATTGTCAGATGCGGCTACCCATCCCGCCGTATCAGAGGAAACGCTCTTGTTGCCACTGGTGTCTACTGCTCTAACCCAATACCAATAATTAGCAACTCCCCCGGGTCTACTATCGGTATAGCTGGTTCCCGCAGATCGTCCAATGCTCAATGCGTTTGCTTCTGTGGAGTTACTTGCTCTTTTTATTTCCACATAGGCCAAGTCTTTGTCGGTAGGGTTAGCCCAGAAGATATCTACTTTTCTTAGCCCTCCCTGCGCCGTCACTGAAGTGGGATTGCCTGGCGCTACCGTATCGCCAACAGCAGTGAAATCCACACTAACTTCGCCCGATCGAACGCCCAGGCTGTTTACCGCCTTGATCTTTGCCGTGTAATCTAATCCAGATGTTAGTCCATTAACCCTAACTGATGAGTTGCTTGTCTCTTCGTAAAAGTTCTGATTCGTAAACCCGGTGTCATTGCCTACAACGATAACCTCGTAATAAGAAACAAAAGCATCGTCAGAGGCCGTCCATGCGAGGTCAACAAATGAGTTGATACTACCGTCTGGCAAAACCTCTGCCCCAGGGGTTGCCCCGAAAACTGTGGGAGCATCTACATCAAATGGATCGGGCAGATCAGTGTCGTCATATGTCTGTTGTTCAGACGCAGGATCATAAGCATAAATTGTGGAGTCGTATTCCACGCACTGCAAATCAACAGTGCCATCATATTTTAATGTAACCGACTCAACTTGAAATGGCTTGGCTGACCAGCCCGGAGTGGAGTGAGTTATAGAAACCACATCCCCAACCCGTAAATTCATTGCCTCAGAAGTTGCGCTAACTGCGACTCTTAGTGCATTGCGAGAGCGCAAGCAAAATATACGAGCGAAGTCCCTTGCAGCATACCAACTAGTAATGGTTTCTAAGTCAATTTCATCTACTAATACTTCATCGTCGTCAGCAAGGAACGCCGTTTCTTCTGATGAGCCTGGATCAGGCCATATCGCTTGGTCTGGCTGCCACTTTGTTTCTGGATTAGGGAACTTGCAAATAATGCGATTGAACTTATCTTCTTTCTTTTCTGACTGTATTGATATGCCGTCGAGAATCTCATTCTCTGTTAAGGTCATTACTGATGCGGATGACTGATCTACATAAAGGGAATACTTGCCATCCTGATATGGAAGAAACCCTTTACACCCAAGTAGCATTTTCTCCATGTTCTGGAAAACAGCATCATCAGTGTCAATGACGGCATTACACTTGAATAACTGAACCCCAGACGATCCTCCGGAATATTCTGTTACCGTGAATGCCTCAATATCATCCGCGGCATCACCAAATGCCGTGTCGTCTATCTGTGATACTGAAAGCCCCTTGCCGTATCGAGCGTTAGTTAAGTAATCTCTAATACAGAGCGCTGCATTGTCCGACCAGCCTGTAGACGATGTTCTAGGGTCGTATACCAATTTACCTTTTACTATCGCAGTAATGTCAGGTATTCCAGAGAACGCATCCTCATCCCACTTTAGTCTTAATGCGATATATGCAATCCCAGATAGCTTATGATTTGTGCTCCATTTTCCAGTTGCAGATAATAAAGTACTTGCTGCTTGAGTATCTGAACCAGTAAACGTCTGAACGCTATAAAGACCTTGAAATCTAGCATCCGTGATCGGCTTGTCATCGATCTCAATATCTGTAATTGAGTGAACCTCTCCTTCGCATAAAACCAATGCAATGTAGAGATATTCGTTTTTCTCTCCACCTTCGGCGTGTACGAATACCCTAGTCCCGCCTACGCGCCTAGTGCCGTAGATAACCGGAATGGCTTCAATGTTAGATTCTTTATTGACTAAAACCCCAGCCATTGCCTCTGCGGCTTTCTTGGCTTGCTTTTGAGCATCCCTAGCCGATTTGTAAGATAAGCCTCCTACAACAACAGCAATTGCCGCTAATATAATTCCAAATACCATTAGCCTTTCCTGCCCCAGCGCAAATCTTTGGTAACGACGTGCGCGTACTCTAATCCAACATCAGCAGAAAAAAACGACTGCTGACTTTTAAGATTGGTGCGCCTACATCGGACTTTATCGAAATCAACCCAGTGACTTGCAGCTGATATTGCAATTTCACTATTTTCATTTGAGTCGGAAATATTGAAGCTTGTAATTCTGCCATCGAAGAAGGTAAAGGCATCAGATACCGCGCCCCCTGATGTCATTAAAGCCCGGTATATCAATAATCTCTCATTGATGTAATTGTTATTTAGAAACGCAGCAATGTAAGTGCGGTCAGCGCCCACCAAAGTAATATTCATTTCATTAACTTTGAGCGCTCCAGTTTCAGTAACATCGCCTATATCTATTACATCCGCACTGTTTTCATAAGATAGCGAGCCGTAACTTATCGTTGACCCATAATCAGTAAGCCGAAGCTCAGTCGATAGCTGAATCCTGATTAGTGTTGCCAGGCGAAACTGATTGTCATTAAGGGCATTAGTCCATGTGGAGGATAAGCCACGGCTCATGTGATCTCCTCAATTAGATCAACCTCAAACTCATAAAGGCCATCTACCCCTACGGAGAACTCCTGCACGTTACCGTCAAATCGGCATGTGACTGTTTCAAATGACTCTTGATCGGGATCGGGAAGATCGATCGTAAACGCAGTAAACGGCCCTTGTTTGGTATTGATAAAGTCATGAATAGGATCAAATTCTGCTCGCGTCATAGGAGGGAAGTTAAGGCTAAATTCTCTTCGCGTAGAGCCAAGCGACCTAACCTGCCTGCGACCATTAATGCTCTCACTCGTTAAGTGATAATGGCGTATACGGGTATCTACACTGGTGAACCCAGGGGTACTAGGAAAGTCTGCCATTACGTTAACGACCTCCTGCCGCGATTATTGATAGCTTTATTGACCATATTTACTATCGTTGCTCTACGCTGTATCAAGAGCTCATCAAAGCCTTTTGTATCATTTGCTTGAATATTGAAGTTCACTGTGACGGGCTGGCTATCTTGACCACGCCTCATATCAGTAATCTTTTCGTTGGGGTGAACAATAGCCATGCGACCACCGCGACCATCTAAACCGCCAGCGCGAGGGCCATTTGGAATGATGCCTCCCCCCTCAAACCCAGCAATTGTCTGACCAGCGATAATTGCCACTGATGCTACTTGTTGCGCCCTTAACAACATCTCCATCGGAATACCAAAGATTCCTAGCTGACCTTTAGTCATAGCAATGGCAACTTCGTACTGAACGATGGTTTGAGCAATAGCCAAAGCTTGCTGCAAGGCAAACAACGCTTTATATGCTGTGCTCTGCTTATCCATGCTCTGCATAAGCGATTGTGTTATTTGCATTTGATTGGAAATGAGCATCTGATTCATATTCAGAGTCGCCATTTGCGCCTGCTTCTTTTTTTCTTCTGCAGCCACAATGGCATCTAGTTCTGCGTTCGCATTCGCAATCAAATTGTCTGATAGCGATTGTCTTCTACTCATTTCTATATCAAATCTTGTTACTTTCTGTTCAAATATTTCCTGCTCGCGCTCTTCTTTTTCTACTAGAGCGTCAATCTCAGCAGAATTCATGCTGTGCAACTGCTTCAGTCTCGCCTGACGCAGATCCATTTCTGCTTTTTCACGCTTTTCACGCCTTGCAATAAACTCTAGTAGAGATGCAGTCGCGTCCTCTGCATTTTTTACTAGATCTTGATAAGGGTTTGCCCCCTGCAGCAGCGCTTTAAGTGCTTGTGCTTCTTCTGCATGAGTCTGTTTTAATATTTCCACCTTGCCAGCAAGTATTGTGGTTTGTGATTCTTGCTCATTAAGGTCGGCAGTAAGACTTTGAACTGTCTTGCCTTTCAATTTAAAGGCTTGACTAACAGTCATCACACCAGTTTCTAAAGCTTTTATATCGCCCTGCAATGCAAGCGCAGCGTCTTGCGATTCTTGTAGGCTTAATTTATAGGTCTGGTATTCAGTTGCAGCCTGATTGACTCTTCCTCGCTGGATTTGCGTTAGAAATGCTCTTGAGACATCTGTAAGAATCCCAACCTCTCTAGCCGCCTGGATCGCTCGATCACCAAACGTCTTGAGTTCATCGCTAGCTGCCTTCGTGTCTCGCATGAAGACTACGCCGATCGCGGCTGCAACTGCCGCAAACGCACCAATCATTGCGCCCTTGGGGCCAAAGAGAGAGGCAATCTGGGAGCCCTGCTGACCGAAAACGATCATCGCATTGGTGCCCATGCTTAATTGAACTGCAATATCCTGAATCTGATGGCCTAGCTGTCCTGCTCCTCCGCGGAGCATTCTAAATTGACCATTCAGTTGTTTGGCAGCTTTTTGTGTATTTCTGGCGCTACGCTGAATACTATTAAATGCTACTTGCGTATTATCTACGGCGGTAAGGTTGCCGACTACGACTTCTTGTGTCACTGCCATCCGAGGCTTCCTTTATCTTCCGATTCTTTATCTGCAAATAAGCAAACCAATGATTAAACTCATCTACCGTCATGCCCAGGATAGTTGCTAGGGGTTGACCAAGGTGCTCTGCAAGTTGATACATAAAATACAGTTCAGTGGGCTCACCTTGATCATTTATGAGTTTTTTTCGCGTTCCTCTTCGGTTTTAGCATCAACCTCTAGTACAAAGTTAGCAATCCTAGACAACACCTCTGGATCAACACTGGTTTTCAATACGTGCTTGTCGCCTACATCAAAAACCACATCGCCGTTCTCATCCGTTACGCCAAAAATAACAGCGTAGAGCAGATACTCATCCGTTTCCCCCTTCGCTCGCTTCAGCCACTTGTGCTTATCCTCAAGAGAAAGGTTCTTCGCATACAGAGTGGTTTCCCACTCAGGAACTTCCATCCGTCTCACTTCTCTCGCATTGAAGTGAGAAACGGCGACTTCAATTAATTTACTCATACTGAGCCTTCTGTCAGAGCGCCATTTCCAGTAGCACTAAATGAAATCTCAACGAGTCCATCGAAGGATAAAGACTTGCTCACCGAAGTGATAATCACATCTCCATACCAGTATGTGTTTCCAGATGTGTTTCCTTCTGGATACAGCTTCAACGTGACGCCAGCGCCTTCGACCAGCAGATCCTGACCAGTGGTGTCGCCATCACTCCAAAAACAGTTCACAGATGCAGTCCATGACTTCTGCGTGGCTTTGTTGGTCATCCAAGTGTCACCCATCACGGTGTCGTTAACGACCTCAGATGTAGTCTCAAGAGACCAATCTCTCACCTCCGCAACAGCGCTAGTTTGGCTGTCAACGTAAACAGCCCCGTCCTTACCAATTGATGTAGCCATTTAAATATCCTCTAAACGCAAAAAAAATTAGCCCTCTGGGCTTCCTTCGGTTGCGGCATAGATAACCTCAACCTCCATTGTTCCCTGACCCAGAGGCTGCTCCGCATCTCCTCCAAAATCAGCCTCAAAAGACACAACCTTGGTATCAAATGCCAAGCCATTCTGTGTTAAATCTGAATACAGAGCGGCCTCAATTTCAGCCGCAATAGTATCAAGAACCTCATCAAACGTAGAAGTCATTTTGACGTATATCTCAATGACTGCCGTTATCGTCTTCCTTAAAGTTCTAGGTGGACGCATTGTCTCATATTCAGTTGTTTCCGCTTTGGTATAAATCGCCAGCCCAGGGAGTTTGTCAGACGCGAGCGGATAGACACGGGTGTCATACACATTCGCTCCCGTGGTAGTCAGGCCAGTAAGATTGGTGACAATCCTCTGTCTAATCTGAGTCCTTAAATGGCTCACTGTTTCTCCAACTGCAATTCACTGATCCCGGTGCCATCTGGCATCGACACCCTGACAACATAATTAGTCGTAACATTATCGACGGGAAAAGAAATAACGTCTCCCTCAACAACATTTTTTACATCAGCAGTGACACACGTTAACCGCGGCTGCAATACAGAGAAAGCCACGCTCCCGCCAACCTCTTCCAGAGAATGCTCGTTATCAAAAATGCCTTTAAATGTGGCTCGACCCCCAGACAGGGGAATATAAGAAACGTCGATACCGAAGTCCCTGATCATCAACCTTCTGTCTGCAAGAGTCTCTACCGTCATTCTTCTGGCGCTTCCTCAGCAGGCTCTTCCACCTTCTTAGGGCGACCTCTGCGCTTTGCAGGCTCCTCTGAAGAGCCGTCTAGACCTACCGATCGGTTCTCGGCCTCTACCTCATCATGCGGCATAACGCGACCAATACCCATCAGTTGTTTAGCAAGATCCTTATCAAGCTCAACAACCTCTCCTGGCTGATGACTCGACCCCTTAATCACACACCCTTTAACTACTTTGTATTTCATTTTGTCTCCTTAATTGAAGCCACTCGCAAATGGGTTCAAGTAAAGAAGGGGGCCGAAGCCCCCGACTTGTTTAGCTGTCGTTGCCGAAGGCAAAGCTGACTGCATGGCGTACCGCCACGTCGATGCTCTGGAGAGCAACAACACGAATGGTGCCAGAGGTGCTAGCAGTGTAGGGGTCAACGACAATGTCGAGTCCACCGAACATGCCGACCAACAGATCAGAGAAGTTACCAAAGTACAGGTTACCAGCCGTTCCTTGATTAGAAACGATACCGCGGTACCCGTTTATGGTGCCGCCTGGCTCAACTACGAACTGAGCAGTGCCAGAAGCCTTCTCAGTGGTCTTGAGAGCGCCGTACATGGCCGCAGGCATAATGTATGCCAAGTTGCCAAGCAAAGCGTTATCTTCGGCTACAGCCGTCTCAAGAGTCACTACTTCTGCGAAGGTTGGGTTAGCAGCAGCAAACGCGGTAACCGTGTTAACACCAGAAGTGTTGAGGATACCAGTTGGCTGACCACTAGAGCCAGATCCTTCCAGACCAGCGAGGTCGATTGCCAGTGCGATAGCTTGCGCTAGATCGTCACGGACAAGAGCCTCAACATCCAAAGAGCTCTGGATGAGCAACTGACGGGTGATGTCAGTGAACGCACCAAGAGTCTTAGGAGACATTGAGACCTGACCTACAGTCATTTCGCTCTCAGTAGATACACCGCCTTCACTGGCGATCCACGCTGCTGAAGCTGCGGCAGTCTTCTTCGGGATTTTCACATCGCCAGAGAGTCCACCAAGCATACGAGCACCAGCCTGCATTACAGACGAAGAGTTTCGCAGTACATCGATGAAGTCTCCACCGCGGAAATCGTCGGTGAACAACTCGGCTTCGTCGGCAGAGTTCAAATCACGCTTCCAGTTACGCAGAACTTCTGCGGGGAGCATGATTCCTTGAGCCGCGCGACCATACTGCTCAGAAGCAGCGTCAGAGCAATCAAACTCAAAACTAGCGGCTTCTTGAGCGCGACGATCAGTGGGGTTAGCCAAAGCGTGAATAGCGCGAACCAGAGAGAATCGCTTTACTTCATGCTCAGTCATACCAACGTCTTGAGCCTCGAGAGCGCGCTCGCTTCCGATAACATCAAGCAGTTCACCACGGAACTCTTCGATAGACTTACCATCTGAGATGGCTTTTTGGGCCAAGTCAGAACGGCTGTGACGCGCACCAAGCTCAACAATCTGAGCGGCATTGCGCTGTGCGGATTTCTTGGCATCTGCCTCAACCGCTGCAATATCGACTTCGGACATTTTGTCCTCCTTAAAGTCAGTTTTAATTACGGGTTCTTCAGCAGCCTGATCAGATCGCCCCAAACCCACAGTCACGTCGGCAGGAATCGATACTAAACTAGCTTCTACTGGACGCCACGATTTCGCGACATAGGTGTCACTACTCCGCTTGTCCTTTTCCATCTTTTTGATGGCATATCCAACGCTGATATTGGCACGAATGCCGTCAACAACGTCATCGAATGCCTCTCTGGCAAGTCCATTTCTTCCGAAACGAACAGTCGCACGGAGTCGCCGCGCCGAGTCATCGAGGTCTACCGATTCTATTACACCTATTTGCTTCTCTGGATCATGATCGAGAAGAAGCGGGGCGCGTCCGCTAGCGAGAAACGACAAATCAATCGCCTCTGCTGAGTGTTCTAATACTTCCTTACCAAAGGATCTCTCTACGGGCTCCTCAGAAGAAATGGCAATGCGAGCAGTG
>Ga0208793_1001037_pt1 | contig 16953 bp, 12 predicted proteins | sample 17_taG_FD_184092 | JGI IMG/M metagenome (GOLD analysis project Ga0208793, IMG submission 184092) | Marine viral communities from the Subarctic Pacific Ocean - 17_ETSP_OMZ_AT15314 metaG (SPAdes) (version 2) | ecosystem: Environmental > Aquatic > Marine > Oceanic | place: Pacific Ocean | collected...
AAATAAATGTGGAGGATACTAATATTTTTGATTTTAGTATGTCCTATGAGGAAAAGGTTAGGTTGTATAATATAGGCTACTCTACTATAAAATAATTCGTTACACTTTTTTGTTAACTTAATATAAACAATGAACGCGTGTGATCCAGACGCGGATATAGAAAACCTTAGGAAGTTGATTAAGATCAACGCTGGGGTAGATATTAAGTTAACAAAGAAAGAAATATGTGAAGCTTACCAAGATATTCAGGACGGCAAATTGCCTCTTCCCCCATTGGTCATGAATTCAACTAGGACTTATCTCGTTGATAAAAAGTCCCCATTGAAGCCCAATGACTATGAACTTCTTTTTGATTCAACCACAAAGAGAGCTGATCTTAAACGGGTCGCTCGTAAGGTTAATTTGAAGAATGTTGAACAGATGACAAAGAGTCAAATTGTTGATGCTATCGGTAAGCGTCTCCGATATATGAAAGTTCACGAACCTGTTAAATTTGCACGAAAGCGACGGGTTTCGGTTAACACAAACACAAACACAGCAGTGAATAACACAGCAGTGAGTAATGTTAACAATGCTAATTTCAATATCAACCGTGTCAACACCAATGTGAACACGAACCGTGTGAACACCAATGTGAATCGCGTGAACACCAATGTAAACACCAACATGAACCGCGTCAACACCAATGTGAACCGTGTGAACACCAATGTGAACCGTGTGAACACCAACATGAACCGTGTGAACACCAATGTGAACCGCCCCAAAGAAAGAAATTCAAAGGTAACATTTCCATCCGGTGGTCTCTTTACCAAAGGTAGAAAACCAAAATTTTTGGGTGGTGTGAAAGAACCGGTCGGTAACAAGAAACCTGGATTTTTTGCCAAACTATTTGGCAAGAAAGAGAAAAAGAATTTTGTTCCCGCCAAGAAGTTCAATGGTTCAAAGGAAGGTTATGTTTTTAGAAAAGGTGAAAAGGGGTTGGGTTACTACTTAAATACTGGTGCCGTTCAGGGACCACAAATACCCACTGCGAATATCATTCAACCAACCCCAACTAATGGAGATTTCTCACTTGATCTCGCAGTCGCGAGAGTTAAGCAACTTGGTCTCAAGAGAGAGCAACAATTTTTAAACAAGATACAACTCGGGCGTCGTCAAAGAAAACAGATTGTCGTGGAAGCTGAGCAAGCCAAAGAAGAGGAAAATCAATTCATGGCGTACTTGGAACAGTTAAATATATCTAACACGAACCGCAACAGTTTCAAACGAAGAATGGCTACAGATGACTTTAAACAGCTCCGTGTTGAAGCTCAACTCAAAGCTGATGATAAGGCAAATGTCATACGCTCAAACGAAGAAAAGATGGCTCTATTTCTTAAGACGACATCTCTCACAAATACAAACCAGACTTTGTTTTTGAATAGAGCTCGTAAGGAGGGATCTAATATAAATGCTCTCATTGAAGAAGCCAGAAAACTCAACTCAGACATAAAGTCTAAAAAGTTGTCAAACAAACAAGATGAGTTTCGCAAAATACTTCAAAACTATAACAAGTTGAATGCTTCTGATAAAGAGGCGCTCATCGCTTCTGTGACAGAAACAATGAATGTCAATTCATTGAGAAAAATGGCTGATGAGTTACTTCAAAAGAGGATTGAAGAGAAACAGAATTTGGTTGCTCAAAATCTTCTCTCTTTCCTGACACCTCTCCAAATTAACCAGAAAAATAAGAATGATTTCCTGCGACGATTTAGAAATGAAGGTGCAAACATAAACACAATCAAGAGTGAAGCCCTTAAACTCCAAGAATCTAAGGGATCTTCTAACCTTGAAAACTTGCGAGTGCGTCTTGAGACCCGTCTCAATGAGATTAGCCTCAACCAACTCAACAAGAATGCCATTATGCGAAAGTTTACAAATGGTAATCGCAATGTTGATAAATTGATTGAAGAAGCCAAGAACCTGAAGAAACGGAGAAATGACGAAGGTCTTAACAAAGCACAAAAAGAGTACCGTGCGTATCTCAACACCCTCCCAGGGCTTACAAATGGTGACAAGCAACAATTGATGAACAATGGAAGTATGAATCGCAACAAAGCGGTTGCTCTCTCAAATCAAAGAATCTCTAACAAGAAACAGAGCGAACGAAATGGATTCTCACAGTTCCTCACAGAACTTGGACTCAATAACAACGATAGAGCCAATATGATGTCCCAATATAACAGTGAAAAACTCACTGTAAATGCACTTCGCCAAAATGCTCAGACATTGAAGAACAAAAGAGTTACCGAACAAAAGGCACTCAACAAGCAATCATTGAAAAACTACATGAATCGCACAGATCTCTCCACTGAAGTCAAGACTAATATTGAGAAGAGATTTAATGCAAATCAATCAAATCTTAGAAAACTTCAAGCTGAAATTAACAAAATGGTTAAAAATGCACAAAATACTAAACTTGCAAATAACAAGGCTAAGTTTACAAACTATGTACGAACAACGATTCTTTCACAAACAAATCAAAACGCCTTTATCCGTAAATTGAACGCCAACAATGTGAATGTGTCATCTCTTCGTCAGGAAGTGAACGCGATGGTGTCACGAATGGTTCAAGTGCAAAGAGATAAAGACCGTGATGAACTTGATGAGTACATGAAAACAAAGGGATTGACAAACGGAAATAGAAAAACCATTCTCAATAAGTTTAATGTAAACAGTGAGATTGCGCTTAAGAATCTCAAACAAGAAGCTAATGCAATTGTTATTTCACGAATACAGGAAAGAAAAAACGCAAACGCTGCGGAATTGAGAGAGTATGTGAGAGAACTTGGTTTAAATAATCAAGACGCGAATGCTCTTGTGACTAAATTGAACCGTAATAGTTTGAACTCACTCAAAACAGAAGCTGATCGCATCGCTAAGAAAAAGGCGCAAAACAGGAAAAATACCAACCGACGCAACTTAAATGCATACATGAATGAAATTGGTTTGAATACAAATAATAAAGAAGGTATTCTCAGGAAGAATGTTTCATTGAATGAAGGAAAGAAGTTGGCAAATCAAACCCTTCAAATGAGAATTAGAGAGAGAAGAGAGAAGAATGTTATAAAATTAAAACTTCATCTCAACAATCTTAATCTCACAAACGAAGAGAAACGCAAGTTTTACAATAATTTCAACAAGAATGTAAACTTGAATACTATAAAAAGTAATGCGTCATCTCTCGCCGCGAGTAAGAAAGCTCAAATAAAGGCCGAACAAGTAGCTGATCTCAAAGCATTTATGAATGTTCAAGGTCTTACTGGAAGTGAACAGAGACCATTCGCTAACCGACTTAATAAAAATCAAGATGATCTCAATGCACTCAAGTTAGAAGTTGAAGAGTTTGCGAGTGAGAAGTTTAAAAGTCTGAAAGCAAAGGCGAGACAAGATCTCGTAAAGTATCTCAGTAAGTTGTCGTTAGATCAATCAAATGTAAATGGCATTCTTAAGAACTTTGACAATACAAATGTTAATTCTAATGTTCTCAAAAAGAGAGCCAAAGAAATCAACAAGTCTCGTAAAAATCAACGGTATGCCCAAGATGAGTCTGAGTTTTTCAACTACCTCAATACTCTTCAAAACCTAACAGCTGAAAACAGAACTGAAATCACTTCAAAACTTAATGGATACTTTACAAATTGGAATTCTATTAAAAAAGAAGCAACCGATACAGCCGTCCAAAGAGCTAAGGAACGACGAGCTCGTGAAAAATCTGAACTCAATAATTATTTAACCAATTTGGGTTTCAATAATAACACAAAACGAAACTTCTTCAAAAATCTGGACGATGGTAAGAAGAATTTGTCTACATTGAAGAAGAATGCTGTAGCTTACAGAAAACAACTCAATAATAACGCCAAGGCTGGTGCTAGAAAAGGGTTTTCAAACTTTTTGAACACCCTCTATCTCAATAATTCTGATAGAGCTGCATTCTTGGAACAATTTAATGACGGAACTACCAGTCTCAACCGACTTCAACAAAATGCTCGACAGAAAGAAGTCAAAACAATTGAAGAAAAGAAAGGTGAATTGTTTGTTTATCTATCGGAATTGGGTCTTGAAGCTCCAGATAGGAATCTCATTTTGAAGAACTTTAACGCCGATCCACGAAGTGTCAATAATTTGAGAAATAAGGGGAGACAAATTAAGAATGCTCGGAATGAGGAGAGACGAATGGAAATTCGTCGTGAATTGAAAGCGTATCTCAATGGTCTCAACTTGTTAACAAATAAGAATAAACAGAATATATTGAACAAAAATCTTTCACTTAACAATGGTAGAGCCGAGGGTAACCGCGCTCAAGAGTTTAAGAAACTGGCAAAAAGGAATGTAAACACCACCACACTCAAGAACTCAATTAGAAATCTGTCAAACAAGGATCAAACATATCTTTTGAATAAATTTGAAACAAGAAATGTTACATTGAACTCTGTATTAAAAGAAGCTGAAGACTTGAGAAAGAAACGGTCTTTAGAAAAACGGTCACGTGAAAGAAATGAACTTTATAATTTTGTCAATAAACTTGACATGAATGTTGCCGATAGAAATTCAATCATGAATAAGTTTAATAAAACAAACGCAACCGTCAATACTCTAAAAAATGCAGCATCTCAGTTGAGAAATAAGCGCACATCTGAAAAGCGTGCTCTTAACAGAAGTGAATTGAGTGGCTTCCTCAATACACTCAATCTCAGTGGTACTAACAAAAAGGGTATACTTAACAGATTTAATGTAAATAAGAATGCCAGTTTGACTTCTCTTCGTACAAATGCCGAAGAACTTCAAAAGCAGAGAGGTATTGAAAAGCGTCTCGCAAACAGAGAAGAAGTTTCAAGATACCTTACAACATTGGGTCTTTCAAATGCGAATTCTCAAATTATCCTCAACAAATTTAATACAAATAAATCTGTCACAACAACGAACGCTCGTAAAGAGGCAAATGCACTCTTACAGCAACGAATTAAAGAAAGTGTCGCAGCGAATAGAGAAGATCTTGTGTCCTATATGAATACACTCAACCTAACAAACGCAAATAAGTCTGCAATCTTAAAGAACTTTGACAGTGAGGTGGTCAGTTTAAATAAGTTGAAAAATAGGGCGGCAAATATTAACTCACGAATTAAAACCAAAGCTTCGGAACGCCAAGAACTATCCAATTATATCAATGAGTTGGGTATCAATGGGACAGTGTTACTTCAAAAGTTGAATGATGGGCGTTCCACTCTTAATCGTCTTAAACAAGATGCCAGAAAGATGCGCAATGTATCTGATGCTCAAATGATTAAGAACAAGAAGGAAAAACTTCGCGACTACATGAAAGAGACTAGACTCAAGAACACGAATAAACAATCATTCTTGAACCGAGTAGAACTCAATACCAACATGGATGAGATTAAGAGAGAAGTACGGGAACTTAACACAGTTCTCAAGACGATGAATGAGGAGATTGCTCGTAAAAGATCAGAACTTAGTGTGTTCCTTGATACTCTCAACGATCTAACTAATGCACAAAGAGTGGGGTTGGTGAAAAAGGTTGTTAGTGCGAATACAAATATTCAACCACTCAAACTTGAAGGTGACTTGCTAAATAAAGCAGTCAAGAACAAACGAGCTGAGCAGCAACGCCTCAATAAAGAAAAGAAACGCAAGGAAGAGGAGTCTAAAAGGATCAGAGATGAAAAGAAACTTGAAAAGCATCTCAGAAGTCTCAAACATCTTACAAGTAAAGAGATGGAAGGATATATGACCGATTTCAAAACTGGTAAAGGTCTCATTAATGACTTAATTGCGGTATCAAAAGCAAAGAATGCCGACAATGAAAAAGATAAAGATATTGTACGAAACTATGTGAGAAAAGCTGACATCCCACAATTCAAAAAAGATGTGTATCTCAAACAGCTCAACGCACCACATGTAAATGCAACACCAATCAAGGGTCTTGTGAATGTGAATGTCGCGACACAAAAGGTTGAGATTCAGAAACTCATTAAAAAATTTGAAGCCAAACTCAAAAAGCTATCAAATATCACCCCCGACGAACGAGCCGTCTTTAAAAATAGACTGAAGACGGAATCAGTCAGTGATGTCTTCAAAAAGGCTGAAAAACTAAATGCTTCCAGAAAGGCTGTGAGACAAGCTAAGGACAAAATGATTAAGAACACTGCCAAATCTCTACAAACTCTGACAGATCTCACACGGAATAACAGGAAGATGTTTATGAACCGTTTGAATAAAAATGGTCAAAAGAGGGTCATTATGAACGCGGTAGCACTCAACGATGAGAGAAAGAAGGTCAAGAGAGATGAGGAGAGTGCGCGAAAAATTGAGGCGGAGAAGAAGCGTCTCGAAGAAGAAGCTCAAAAGAGGAGGAATGCCGAAGCGTTACGAATTAAGAAACTCAAAGAACAAGAAATGAAAAATGTGGCTTCCAAGCTTCAAGGTCTCACATCACTTGAACGCGAAAACCGTAAGAAGTTTATGAATAGACTCTCCACAAATGGAGCTCAGAAGGTTGTGTCTAACGCTCAAGCTCTCAACCAGGAGAGGAAGAAGAAGGAAGAAATGGAAAAGAAGATGATTGAAGATAAGAAGAAAGCTGAAGAAGCCAAAAAGAAGATGGAGGAGGCCAAGAAAAGAACTCGGAATCTTCAAACAAAACGCGTCGCTACCAAACTTCAAAGTCTTACCTCTCTTCAACGGGAGAACCGTAAGAAGTTTATGAACCGTTTGGCTACCAATGGTGATCGGAAGGTGTTAGCCAACGCTCAAGCTCTCAACAAAGAGAGAAAAGAAGACGCTATCCGCATTCGTGGGGGTGTGGAGACAAAACTCAAGAAGATTGGTGTCTCCGGTTCCAATCTTAAAACTCTCATGAAGCGGTGGAATGATTCAAAGAACAAAACAATATTTGATGACGCGCGCAAGATGATATCTACTAAGAGACAACCCCTCATAAATAAAGTCAAGCGTGTCGTACCCGCTAGTAATAATATGTCTCAAGCTAGACAAAAGTGGGAAGCGGCTATTCGTGAAGCTGAAAATGACGCATCACTCCAAAAGATTGAACGACTTTTGGAGAGCAAGTTGAAGCTCAAGGCTAGAACCGAATCGGAAGTCAAGGATCTTCCACCACGGGAACAATCGCGGTACCTCAAGAACTTTATGGCTTATCGCGACGATTTGAGTCAAAAGACTCAAGAATTAGACCGCATTGCCAAGACAAAGCGCGATACTAAGGATCGTGCGACGAAGGAGACTGCCGCAAAGCTTCAATCCATGAATAAGTTGGGACGTGACAATAGGAAGCGTTTCATGAATAGAGTTGCGGGTGGTGAGAATGCTCGTAAGGTTTTAACAAATGCTGATAAGTTACAACGCAATCGCTCAGCTAAGCAGCGTCTTGAAGCTGAGCGTAAGCAGAGAGAGCAACAACAAGCGCAGCAACGCAAAGATCGGGAACAGAAAACACGTGAATACGAAAAACAAAAGCAGACTAAATTGAGAGGAAATACAGCTAGAATGCTTCAAGGTATGTCGGGTCTTGAGCGAAGAAATAGACAAGAGTTTATGCAGAGATTGGAGAGAGGTGAAGATCCCGCGAGAGTTATCTCCAATGCACAACGGAGGGACGCATCAAAGCGGGTGCGCCCAACAAGTGGTCCTGTGCCACAACAAGGTCGCATTGCACCACGCACTAAAAAGATGAAGGCGAAGAACCGCACCCGTGTGCAAGTATCTAGGCAACAACAAAGGAGAAGACGATAAAAACCTCACCCAATATTAAATGAAAGCCAAAGTTATTATTCCACTCAGCAACTCCGGTATTCTCAGTGTGCACGGTTACAGCGATGTGCGTGATAAATCCCTACTCGCGAGACACCGCGCTCTCGGGAAGGTGATCCGAGCGGGTGAACCACCCCTCGGTCTCTTCCGTCGTCTCAATGTGTTGATGATTCTCTTCAAGCGCACAGATCCCAAGTTGTCCAAGATTTTCAAGAAGGATCGTGATTGGGTCAAAGAAAAATATATGTAGATAACAGATATGTATGCCTATCTAATGGGAAGACAGGTAGAGCCTCTAGCCGCACGAGAACCCACACCAGAACCAGAACCAGAACCAGAAAAGAAGAGTAAATTGGGTTACATACTCGTGGGTGTCATGGGTTTAATATTGTCAAAGTTAAAGACTTAAAACGATTTTCTTTTAATGGAAAATTGTGATGTATGTTGTGAAAAGTTCAACAAAATAAATCACAAAAAGGTTGAATGCCCCTTCTGTGATTTACAGAGCTGTCGTGCATGTTCCCAGAGGTATCTCCTATCCATATCAGACGACCCACATTGCATGGGATGTAAAAATATATGGAATCGTGAGTTCGTAGATACATTTTGTACAAAGTACTTTCGTAACACTGAACTCCGTCGTCATAGGGAGACGATCCTATTTGAGAGAGAAAAGGTTCGCATGCCAGAAACACAACACGAAGTTGAAAGGATACGCGCCATGCGAAAAATCCACTTCATCATAAATGAACAACGCAGACGTCTCATAGAACTTCATCAGAAACATGGGATTTATGTTCCAGTGACGAACAATATTCCCATACCCGATGAGATTCTTGAACTCCGCGAAGATATGGAACAGAGTTATCGGGAACTAGAACGCCTTCGTCACGGTGGGGAACTTGTCATCGGCGAAGAACCCAGAAAGTTTGTTCGTAAATGTCCAACGGAGGAATGTAAAGGTTTCATGAATGAGAATTGGTTTTGTGGTCTTTGTGATGGACACTTCTGTGAGCATTGTAATGAAAAGATTGAGGATGATCATGTGTGTGACCCGGATGCGGTAAAGACTATGGAACTTCTAAAGAAGGATACGAAGCCATGTCCCAAATGTGGAACAGTCATACAGAAACTAAGTGGATGTTCTCAGATGTGGTGTCCAGATTGCCACACAGCCTTTGATTGGCGCACAGGTCAAATTGAGACGGGTCGCATTCACAACCCCCATTATATGGAGTTTAAGAGAGGTCATATCTCTTCAAGAGAACATGCAGACATACCGTGTGGTGGTGTACCATCTTTTAGAGAGCTGCGACAAATAAACGCACCCGATGACGTCATGCGTTTTGCGATGGTACTTTACCAACTTGACAGAGATCTCATATACAGATACGGTGATATGTACGATGGGGATAATCAATATCTTCGTGTTGCCTACATGTTGAATGAACTAGAAGAAGATAAGTTTAAGAAGGAACTCCAAAGACGAGACAAACAACGGGAGAAATACAGGGACATTAACAATATATTTAGAATGGTCATAGATACAGGAGGGGATCTCCTAAGACAGTATGTACTTGAACCCGATAGAGTTGATGAAATCATAGATATAGGATTAAAACTTGTAGATTATGCGAATGATGTCATGAAGACCATTCGGACAAGATACAATTGTCTGGTTCCCTACAATATTAATCTTTTCTAAAAGTAAGATGCTACGATTTGTACTCCTCGCCATTTTAGCGATTGCCCTTATATACGAGAAGGTAAATATTACAGACGAAGTCGCGGGTTCTAAGAATTTCCATCTCAGTGGTGGTACCTCAAAGCAGATGTATCTCCTTATGCATAGAAACGGAATGAAACAAGAAGATCTCAAAAAGTTCGTGCAATTGGAGGATCGTTTTCTTCAAATTGAACGAAATTCGGTGTGTTCAGGAATATCTTATATTGTCGAAGCGACAACTCTTTCGAACTTAATAAAGGACCTTTTTCCAAGCTACAATTTTGCGTATCACACAATTCATCTCAAGCAGGTGGCTGAACCAACTAAATCTGTGAACTCACGAGTAACATGTTCATGAGATTCCAAACAAGCATTTTATGCTTTGGACTCTCAATCTTAATGTAATTCTTAATGATATACATGATGAGTCCGTTATCATCTGACTCATGATTTTCTAGTAAGTATTTCACAGGATCTGGAGCTGTTGCGAAATCGTCATTGATTTTATATTGAAGTTCAAGTTCGCACATTAGCTTTTCACTCCGCCTTCCTTTACGAATGTAATCAGCGATTATATAAATTAATCCATCTAAAAACTCTTCGATGGCCATATCAATCCAAGAGTTTTGAGGTGTTCCCCATTCCGTCGTGTCGGAATCAACAATCACACCATGACCATATCGCTTCTTTCCGATCTCAAGTCGTTTGGTGATTTGTTCTGTGATTGATTCCATGTCTAGTTACGATTAGTTCTTTTTCCTTAAGTTTATCCAAGTCTTTTTATAATTTACAAGTTGTTTCATGGTTGGACCACGAGTCATAATATAGTTCGTCGCGGCATTTCTATATTGTGGGATCAAGTTCCGTGGTACACCGTTCACATTCAATTGATTCATGATAATCTTCTTTTCCAAGTTGCGACCTCTCTCCACTTTCCATTGGTTTACGACTCGTTTTTTAAGGCTGTCCACATCCCGTTTAAATGGAATACCCGTTTTATTCCCATTCTTCAATTTATTGAGTTCGGTTTTCATCATCCTCACATCATTATTGAGAGAAGGCATGACATTCTTGTAACGGGACATCCACCGCTTACCATAAAGTTTCAAGATGTCTTTACGAATTGTGTTTTCATTGAGACCTCTCCTTTTCATGACCTCTTCTCGTTTTGTATTCTTCTTTTTCTGTGTGACTTCTTTTCTTGTGGGTTTTGGTGGTGGTTTTGGTTTGGGTGCCGCCAATACATTGCGCGCCTTTTCAATCTTTTTACAGAGAGATTCTTTGGTTTCCTTCTCATCCAATTTGATATTGAGAATACCCGCTACACGAAGAAGTTCCGTTTTGCTATAACCCGTACAAGTCGCCCTACCAACTCTAAATGTATTACCTGAACCCGAAAGTGTTACATTCTTTTTCTTATTGGTATTTCTGAAAGTGGCGGTTTTCACATTTGAGATCTTCTTAATCTTTTCACAGATTTCTCCCTTCTTAGTTGACATTGTGATCCCAACGACACCCATCTTCTTCGCGAGATCCACGAGTTCTGTTTTTGAGAGACGCATACATTGTTTACTATCAATTCTGAGAGCAGCCTTTTGATTCTTACTCAAAACAGTGGTACGAGTCTTTTTTGTTGGTGTCGTCTTACCCTTTACGAGCTTCTTTGGAACTGCCGCTGTGAGTACGATATCCCCCCTTTCATACATCATCTTGACGAGTTCAGCACCATCGGTGTAAGAAACAAGCATTTCAGCGGGTGTTGGCGCACCCGATATTTGAACATTCCCACTCTTTGCGATAATGTATTTGTGACCCTTGTATGTGGCATACATGAATGGAGAAATATCTGGTTCATAACTCACATAGCTGACACCATACTTTGTCATCATGTTTCGTGTGAGTGTACCCATGTCCTTGAAAATGCCATTGACTCTGAATTGCCCACTGAGATTGTTGTATTCAAATGGTGTGTAAAGGAACGCTTCACGCTCGCTATAAGTATTTACCATAAAACGACGAATGAGTTCTGGTTGGTTTGAGATATTTGTTCCTATAAATCCACCCGAAAAGCGAATCTTACCATTTTTGTAAAAGTTTACAGTTGCACCTTTGGATTCCTTTCCATCTGATACAACAACTTTAATCTGAACTGTAAAGAAGTTTTTATTGATATCACCCTTCTTTCCATACTCCTTCGTGTGTGAGAACCCTGTCTCAAATCTCCCATAAACACCGTTAATCTCTTTTGTGTCTATATAAAGACCCTCGCCAATAGGAGTTTTTGGGAGTGGTGTTTTGAGAAGGATTTTTTTGAGATTGATGCGTGTCTCTGAAGTGAACTTCTTATTTACGGTTGCATTAAACATACCTGGATTTAATTTGCTAACACTAAATGTAAGATTGACTGGTTTGGGTGGTGATGGTTGTCCAACCATTGCGATAATGTTATCGATATTGTCATTGTTGTTTGAATCGCTGACATCTAAAAACTGTGCAAATTCACCATAATTGGTATTGTTAATTATATTTTTTTCCAAACGTGGTGGAAAAGCCATCTCAGCTTCAATTTCCCGAACCAATGCATTGTTTGACGCGGTTGTAGAGACAGAGCTTGGGCTGTTCGTGGGACGTACCTCTATCCCCGACTGCCTCACAAAGTCTCTCGGTGACTGGCTCATATTACTATTGCGTGGTATTTTTTTTAGTAATCATCGGTGAAGCCCAGACTTTCTTCAACCACATCAAGTCCATAGACGACGGGCTGTCTGGGGTATACCCGACCCTTGTAGTTGACGACTTCTTCTCTCACTTCAATGTCACGGGAACTGAACGGACCCGCATAGAAGTCTTGATTGAACTTGGGCTTGCCAAGGTTGTTCGCTTGACAGTGTTGGTTGAAAACCTGGATGAAGAGCTTCTGAGGTACAAACGCGTCTTTCCCGAAGACGATGTTCGTAGATTCCAGGAAGTTGTGGAGAGTACTCGCAACCATAGCGACCTGCTTCTGGATTTTCTTGAAATAGTCGGGAACTACGTTCCAGATATCTTTGTCCCTATATTTGTTTGAGTAATCAAGGTACGCCTTGATACACTTGAGTAAAATGATTGGTAACTCACGATTCAACTTCTCGTCAAGTTGTGGATCGGCATCCCTCACTTGTTTGGAAAAGTTCCATGGAAGAATACGGCGAAGAACGGAACCTGAGTTATCTTTCCAATTGGGAACTTCATTCCCACCCAGAACACCTGGAACAGTCCACTCGATGGAGACCGCAGTTTTGTTTTTGACGGCAACAGAGACATCCTCCCCTGAAACCATAGACTGGAACTCCGCCTGTTCGAGAGCGAGGTCCCCCTTCACTTCTGGTGCGATGAACATGAAGGAATCCTTGATCGCCGAGAGACCGAACTTCTTCTCGATGTTGTTTGAAAGGGTGCCAACGTCTTCGTTTTCATAAAACTTCTTGAAAACTTTGGTAATGAGGGTAGACTTCCCGGACCGAGCGATCCCCTTAAAAAATGGAATGATCTGCCACCCATCTAACTCCCCAATATCAAAACACAAACGCCCACCCATCACATACGCCCAGTTACACACCTCATCTTCGAACTGCTGGTACTTGAGGATTGAATCGAACCAGGGGGTTGGAATATCTTGCCATCTCTCTACGTGTGAGAAGTCATCAAACTGTTGATCAAAATACTTACACGCGATGATTGTTGGGTCAAGGCAACGAAATTCGCGACTGTCATATGGGTAAAAGCAGCAATCGTAGACGCCACGATCTGGAATCCATTCCTTACCTACAAACACACCATTTTTGAAACTCCAAACATGACGACGCTTGGTAATCTCCGGAAACTGAGCGTCGTGGCACTTGCTTAAATTATCAATGACATCGCGAAACACACTACCTCTGCTTGTAAAGTGTTTCCATGTAATGAAGTCATCGTCCTTCTGTGCCAGTGAATAAATAAACTGTTCAATACTAAACTTTGGTTGCCACGCACGCGTACGATGTCCCTCAACGGTTCTAATTTCTTCGCAGCACTGTCCCTTGTATCGGCGATACCCAGACTTGTATGTCTGATCAAGCGAGTACAAAAGACATTTTTGAAATGGGGTTGAGTTCTCAATTTCATCTTCGTCCATAGTAGAAGGATCGCCTGAATTGCTGAACTGTGGTTGTGCGGTAGGATTGTCTACCCTCTCAAACGATGTGTAGTGGCGACGGATATTGTCGTAACCATCACTCAGTTGTTTTAACACATTGTTAATTCGCCGCACGATAGTCATACCATCATCGTTGGGTTCGAGTTTGTGAATCTTTAAGTCTCGCGAATGGTTTTTAACATTAATTAGGAAGGTTCTCTGTCGGTCGCGGTTACCTTTAATGGCGAGAATGTCAATTTGAGCTGGGATTGGGTTTCCAGACTCGTCGAAATATTCGGGGTGGATAAATTGCCTATATCCCAACTCTCTGGCATTCCGAAAGTCGTTCGTCTTGAGAGACCACGCCTGTTCAAATCTATCGACAACATCGAGAACCTGTTCTTCTTTCATTGATTGGATATGCTGCTTCTGAAGTTCAACGAGAGCTTCGTACTTATCAGGTTCCTTATCAATGAAATGGGTGTGCTCCATTTCTATTTATTGAGATACGATTTTTGTTTCTAAGCTGATTTTGAGGGCTGCATTTTGGCAAGCATCTTTATGAGAATCTTATTTTGGGTTTCTAATTGGTAACAAAGATTTACCAGGGCAGAGCAAATAGTATCCCCGTCTGGGGTCGCGAGAAGGGATGTCATGAGACCCGCGATATCCATACCTTCATCTTCATCTTCTTGGAAGAAATCTTCATCTTCACCCTCGGACATGAGCATTTCTTCTTCGTCGGATACAATCTCACCTTCTTCTATTTCATCAGCTGATTCTTCATCCTCAGGACGAGACGACATTTAAACTAGACTGAGAAAAATTGATTTTGAAATTTTCGCACCAGTGCGATTTCAGCCAGAAAAAAAATCTTGCTATATAGTACAAAAACTCTCACAATGGCCGGTGGTCTCATGCAACTTGTCGCTTACGGCGCCCAAGACGTCTACTTGACTGGTAACCCAAAGGTTACCTTCTTCCAAGCTGTCTACAAGCGTCACACTAACTTCGCGATGGAAAACATCGAACAAACTGTTAACGGTACCGCCGCCGACTCAGGCCGCGTGTCCGTCACCATTGCCCGCAATGGTGATTTGGTCGGCGACATGTACGTCGAACTCCAATCTGCTGCGGCGAACACCAGCACCGCGGATGGTGATGATGCTTGCTGGGTCGCCGAGCGTGCGATCGCGTCCGCTGAATTGTCCATCGGTGGCCAACGCGTTGACAAGCACTACCAACGCTGGTGGCGTTTGTACTCCGAGCTTTACTTGGATGAAGCCAAGAAGGCTAACTGGGCGAAGATGACCACTGCCAAGACCGGTAACACCGTGTACTTGCCTTTGATCTTCTTTTTCAACCGCAATCCAGGTCTTTATTTGCCATTGATTGCGCTCCAATACCACGAAGTCCGCATCGACTTCGATTTGGCGTCCACCCTCGAGACCTACCTCAACAAGAGCGTGTTCAAGGTCTGGGCGAACTACGTGTACTTGGACACCGAAGAGCGTCGCCGATTCGCGCAAAAGGGTCACGAATACCTCATCGAGCAAGTCCAACACACTGGCTCCGACACCGTCACTGCGGGCTCCACCTCCAACAAGCGTCTCAGCTACAACCACCCAGTCAAGGAATTGGTGTGGTGCTTCAATGACCCAGCGGCGGCGAACGTTGCCACCTCCTTGTGGAACTTCACCTCCGAACCAGCGGCGACTGACATTGTCCTTGAGTGCGATGCCCGCGCGGGTACCGCCTCCAACTGCTATGTGCCAATCGGCCAAGCGGGTGGTGTCCCACTCTACAACGCCGATGCGTCCACTTCCGACTTCGACGAAGAGCGCGTTGGTCCATTGACTGACTTCAAGTTGGTCCTCAACGGACAAGATCGATTCAAGGCCCAAAAGGGTAAGTACTTCAACCAAGTGCAAGCGTACAACCACCACAGTGGTAACCCATACGCGGGTGTTTACTCGTACTCCTTCGCGCTCAAGCCAGAAGAACATCAACCAACCGGTACTTGTAACTTCTCTCGTATTGACAACGCCCAAGTCGCGGTCACCATCCCAGCGGCGGCGGCCTCTACCACCATGCACATGTTCGCGGTCAACTACAACGTTCTCCGCATCCAATCCGGTATGGGTGGCCTTGCGTTCTCCAACTAAGTTGGTATTTTGATCTCGTCTCGTTTCGCGTAATAAAAAAATTAACTTTAAAAATTGATCGGAACACAGTTTTTAAATCTAATGATATGGTATAAAATGGCGCAAAAGCAAACTAAGCAACAGCAGATGGGTGTCTGGATCCCAGTCTCAATTCTCGCTTTGGGTGTGATCGCGACCGTTTTCGCGATGTCCCGCAATGGTCGTAATGGATATTTCAAACTTAAATAAATGACACATGTAATAACAAATGCAGGACATTTACACAGATGGTAGTTGCCTCGGCAACCCTGGTCCAGGTGGGTGGGGTGTTGTTGGCCCAGGATTGAGAATCTCTGGGGGACAAGACAACACTACAAACAACGCTATGGAAATGACTGCAGTCGTTAAGGCGCTTCAACAGTGTCTCGCACGCGACATTCTTGAGATAAGACTGTTTACTGACAGCACATATGTCAAGAATGGAATAACATCATGGATTAAGAATTGGAAAAGGAATGGGTGGCGTACAGCTGCGGGTACACTCGTTAAGAATAAAGAACTGTGGATTGAAATTGATACACTCTCTCAGAAAATGAAGTCTGTAGAGTGGCGTTGGGTCAAAGCACACAACGGAGACCCACAGAATGAATTAGTAGACTCTCTCGCGTATCAGGAGGCGACAGAGATTAAAAATGCCCGCGTAAAATAATGGAAGCACACGGGGAGACTCACCCATGGTGTGAGAAGCAGGAGAGGCTTCTTAAATCATGGGCAGAGAGAGCTGCAGGATATCGTTGGCTTCATAACCACGCTCGACTCCATTTTAAAAAGCAGAACGACTACTTGTCATACCCCAGTATAGTCATTGCGAGCATTACGGGAGTTGGTGGTTTCGCTGTACTTAATCCAAGTGGAAATGAGAGTATTTCATCCGAGACAAGGGCTAAAATCATGATCGTTCAATACATGTTTGCATTCCTCAATGTACTTGGTGGAATTCTTACGAGTATAGGTAAGTTTAGTCAAAGTCTCAGTCTTTCGGAATTACACTCATCTATGTGTGTTCAATATTCAAAGTATTATAGGAATATTGATATGGAACTTTC
>Ga0208793_1001041_pt1 | contig 16917 bp, 21 predicted proteins | sample 17_taG_FD_184092 | JGI IMG/M metagenome (GOLD analysis project Ga0208793, IMG submission 184092) | Marine viral communities from the Subarctic Pacific Ocean - 17_ETSP_OMZ_AT15314 metaG (SPAdes) (version 2) | ecosystem: Environmental > Aquatic > Marine > Oceanic | place: Pacific Ocean | collected...
AACTCATTTCTTCGTTCTCACGCCTATCATCGATGGTTATCTCATAACCTTGTTCGATGATTACTGGTAAAACATCATCTAATAGATTTAGAAATGTTCTGCCACCGACATCACAAAAGCGGACCGTACCATCCCATCTACCGAGTTTATATGCAGGCATATGATATGCGTGTGGCAAAAAGTATTTCAACTTGTCACTACATTTTCTGCGAGTAGACGGGTCAAGGCCTTCTAACTTAACGTTTACTTCGTCCTTGATTATGATTGTACACTTACTCATTACGATGCTAATTTATACCATTCTGGTTGTTTTGTTTTCCAAGTCGCAATATGACTTTTATGTTTGATGTAATAATTTCTGTATGCAGTTACACTGTCTTTATCTCTGACATCATCAGGCATTGCTTGAGTTGGCTGAGTAAATGGGGCATCACTGATGTTTACAGGTGGATACTTCAATGCTTCATTCAGTTTTGTATAAGATAAATGTTCTTTGCCATATCTTATCTTAAATTCTTCGTGTAAATGACACCACATCTCATATAGAAACTCATAATTATGCTTACTTGCACGAGTCCAGATATTGCTTGGATGATTTACGTGAGATGCTTTGTAGATAACATTTTCTAGGTTATCACTTATTCGCCAGCGTTTGATTCGTCTGCCAATCTTGTTCTTATCATACCACTCTACACCGTCACAAACACGATGGGCAGTTGACATCAACTGGGCATACTCTACGAGCATCTTACTACAATGTTTATCTAGGTGCATTTCTGCACTTGTTTTTGCATTTTTGTCTAAGTAAAATATATTCATATAATTTCTCTACTCTCTCTTCTTGTCATAATAACTTAGTATAACATAATTCACCATATAATTCAAGTCTTTTCTGCATAAAAAAACGCCAGTAACATTTCTATTACTGGCGCCGAGGGGTTAACTTTTTAAACTCTTATGAAACTCTTCGCTTCATACAAGTTGATTCTGCTAGAATTTGCCATCTTGCTTTGTTCATATTACGAAGGTCTGCAATCTTTTGAGCCATTCTCAATGACACTTCACGCAATCTATCTTGGTTGTCAACCATAAACTCAATGATTTCTTGTTCTTGTATCTTAGTAAGACCCTTAGTATCAAACAATCCGCCGTCTCTGGCAATCTGTTTAATTCTCATAATCTTGTCACGGGTAGTGTCAAGTGTAAGGTCAAGGTAATGACAACGAGAAAGAATTGCTTCTAAGTGGTCTTTGATTTTAGTTTGTCTAGTACTATCAAACTTCAAGTTTGTAATAAAGATAACTGAACCTTTAAATTCAAACTCACCAGGAACACCTTCTCTACGCAAGAAGTTTGAATCAGAGTTCCAAGAAATTCGTCTTTTCTTGCCACTATCAAGTGCGGCTTTAAGAATGTTTAGTGCATCCTCATTAAAAAGAATACTATCACAATCATCTAATACTACAATACTTTTTGAATCCGAATACTTGTAAAGTGTACTGTATAAACCAATCGCCGACATTGCACCTTTAACAAATGTATGTCGAAGTGGTCGGTCTGCCATCACATCAAACAAACTATCTTTTTCAAGTATTTGTTCAACACCAAATGTTTTACCAACTCCTGGAGGTCCTGTAACAACCATACCTCGTACAATGCCATCTAATGTAGCATCGGTCATTTCTTCTAAAATAGAAAAACGCTCTGCAATTCTATCAATTGCTTGGTCTTCTGTTTCAACTAATTCTTTACCCGCATCACCTTCAACTTCGGTGATTTGGTCGTGACTGGCAATTTTAATTCGACAAGCATCACGACCAGCAAATACTTTCTCGGTCGCATCAGTTGTCTTAACTTTTACAAAGTATGACCCGTCTTTCGACTTAGTGATACCTTTGATTAATGGGAAACAACCGTTGATTTCGGTATTGTTATAAGACCCGTTTTCAATTTTTACTATGTTCATATTTAACCCTCTCAATTGTTTAATATAACTATATTATAGCACAGATATGATATCTGTCAAGTTTTTAATTATTTCGCTCCCTTATATTCATAAGGTTTATCCCACTTACCAATGTTAAGGTGAGTGTAATAAGCAGTATCAAAATAATCAATCATTGCATCTGACTTGTCATACCAAGCACGACCACCTTTTACATTAGCAGGTGCAGTTTTCATAATATTGACAATTTCACTGAATAACATTTCGTGTTTTCCGTAATGCTCAGGATAGTATTCGTTGATTTGTTCGTGACCATCAAACTTATGGACTGGAGCCTCTGGATGATACTTATCTTTTCGGTCTAAACTTCCGTCAAAGAAGTTTATTTCACCAGAAAGAATAGAAACATTAAGACTTGAATAGTGTTCTCTACGAACGGAGAACTTAAGTTTGTTTTTGAAACGCTCTTTAAGAGCAACTCGAACCGCTTTTACTTCTTCTGTTGATATATAAGCCATATTTAACCCTCTCTTTTATTGAATATACTTATAGTATACATCAAAACGAGGATTTGTCAAGTTTTTAGGTGTTTTTTGGTGAAATTATACAGGAATTTGTTCTTTTTCAGACGGCATATCGTCTAAAACGTCCCATTTATCAATAAAATTGACTAAATCTGTGTCTATTAATGAGCGTGTACTACCAGAATCTATATATTTATAGGTCAAACACATAACAAACGGATTATCTGGTGGATAATAAGCATCAGTGACCTTTGCAAGTCTAAGACTTGTCTTATGTTGAAGTATTGTTCCTATTTTTAATGTTGTATTCATAGTTTTACATTATTATTAAACAAACTGCTTACACTTTCTTCATTACTTACTCTGCGAATTGCTTCACCAAATAATTTAGAAACACTAACTTGGCGTGTCTTTTTTAAATCACTAGGACAACGAAATTCAATACTATCTGTAATGACTAATTCTTCTAAAGCACTCTTTTCCACTTTTTTACAGGCTTCACCTGTCAATACTCCGTGAGTAATATATGCTCTAACACTTAATGCACCAGCATCCATTATTGCCTGTGCGGCATTACATAATGTTCCACCACTATCAACAATATCGTCAACTAAAATAGCGTGATGTCCATCAACTTCACCAATAATGTTCATTACTTCACTTTGACCTGCTCTTGGTCTGCGTTTATCAACAATAGCAATATCATCGTGGAACATATCAGCAAATTTTCTTGCTCTCACAGTACCACCAGCATCTGGTGAAACAAATACGGTACTCTCATACGCTTCATTACCCAAATGTCTCTTAATATCTTTAGCAAATACGATACGACTTGTTAAATCATCAACTGGAATATCAAAGAAACCTTGAATTTGTCCAGCGTGTAAGTCCATTGTCAAAACTCTATCTGCACCTGCTTCTGTAATGAGATTTGCTACTAGTTTAGCAGTAATTGGTGTACGACTTGCACTTTTTCTATCTTGTCTTGCATAACCAAAGTAAGGTATGACTGCTGTAATTCGTTTTGCACTACTTCGCTTTGCGGCATCAATCATTACAAGTAGTTCCATAAGATTATCGTTTACTGGAGAACTTGTACTCTGTACAATAAAGACATCTTCGCCTCGAACATTCTCTAAAAACTCTACACTACTTTCGCCATCTGCGAATGTTTTAATTTCTGCGGGAACCAAAGTTGAAAAACAATAACCTGCAATTTCTTCTGCGAGTTTTAGGTTGCTATTTCCTGCTATAATTTTCATTGCTGAACCGCTTTATTGTCTTCGATTAGTTTTTCACACTCTTTTTGAATTTCTGCGACTTCAAGTTTCATCAGTTCAATCTTTTGTTGCTCCATATGGATTTCAACTATTGCAGTGGCAACTTCTCGTGCCATTTTCTGATATCCCTCTTTGACACCACTTTTAAAACTGAAATAAGCACAAGCGCCGATAAAAGCACTTGTCATTACCACGATATCCGTTCCTACCATCATCATTCCCTAAGTTAATTATATAAAATAGTATAACACAAATTATTCAGGTTGTCAAATTATATACATATTTATCTTACTTTACGTCAGTATCTATTGTGTCTAAGAAGTCACATAACCGAGGGTCTAAATAATCGTGGTAATCTCTATTAAGTACTTTGTCTGTTAATACTGTATAATTTTTCATTCTTCGTTGATGATATAATTTTATTTTCGCATCGACTTGATTATTCTTTATATATCCTTCGAAGTTTTTAATGGTAAGACCCAAATGTCCCCATTCGCCCTCATCATCTGGTAAAGATTTATAATACTCTAATGCTTCATTTAAAAGTTCATCTGGTAGCCATTTAATATGTAAAACATTGTCCATATTATGTAAAGAGAAGTTTATATTTCCATTAACATCAAAATGTTCATATTTCAATCCAGCGATAATATCAGGATAATTAGCAAAATCAAACACATTATATGCCATTGCGACTGAACTAACCTCGGCCCAGCCTCTAATTTTTCCTGATGTGAAATAACCGTCTAATGTTTTCAATCGTTTCCGTAACAAATCATAACGATAAGGCGCTCTAATATAGTCGTATGTACTACCTGTGCCATCTGCACTTATTAGCATTCGTATGTGTCGAAAATGTGTTAATAATTCCATAACCTCAGTGACAAATTTAGTACCGTTTGTAGTGACCTCTAATGATATATGGTCTGCGTGTCCTGTGTCGATTATGTATTTTAACAATTCAATAAAATGAACATTTATAAAAGGTTCGCCACCGGTACATTGTATTTCTTGTAATTGTGGAACTAATCGTTTGATTTCTTCATATAATGTCTCTGGGAATTCTCCTGGTGCCCATTGATACTTATGTGCATCGTCCATATATAAATCTAAATCATCTTCTTTAGTTACATTCTGTAAAGATAGATAATTATGCATTTTTTTATCTAACGGAACCCACATATCACTACTGCCACTTGTACACATTAAACAATGTAAATTACATTTATTGTCAAACTTTAAATCTAATGACCGCAGTCTTGGGTTTTTGACCATTTCATCTATGTCATATTCAAATCCTCCGTCGGCACTGCCTTCAGCGGGTTCTAAGTAAACTTGGTTCATTCCTTGTCTTTTACTTTTTAGTCCGTTCGCTTCTTGTTGCCAACAACTATTACAGGCAGAATGTTTTTTACCTTCCATCATTTGCTGACGGATATCTTTCATAAATTCACTGTTGAATGCTTGATTTGCCGACATGGCATATGGTTTATAGTCTGTTCTATCTTTGGGATTATACATTTCAAGGACAACTTCTTTGTCATCTGTTCCCATTGCTACTGCTTCATTTGCCGAGCAACAGGGTCCGTATGACCCGCCGTTATGTAAAACTAGTGCGGTAAATGGATATGTACACCAAGTGTCTGAGGGATAACTTTTCATACCACTATTTATTCTATTAATATTTCGTCAATTTACTGATGCTAGACTTTCTTCTTTGTCAACTGGTAGTTCTGGTTCCTCTACAACACCAGTTGCTAGTGCAGATATCAATTCAAACATTTCATAGCAATCATAACCTGAGACTGCTAAAGCACCTTTGATATATGTAGGGTTGATAGGCAACATTGCCTCATTTATATCATGGTATGTAATTATCTTATTTCTGTAGATGATACCACGAGAAGTTAACGGAGTACATTCTTGTACATAGTAATCTATGCCGCCTAATACCATAACAGATAGTTCTTTATCTTCTAACTCAGTTGCAAGAACAAGCAACTCTGGGTCAGTGTCGATATCGTGTGGTTGAGAATTGTGTGCCTCAACCGACTTCACAAATGCAAATATAATTACAGCCGTTATTAATGTTGCATAAGTTAGGTACTTAAATGACATGACCTCTTTCTCTAAGTCTACGTTTCCAAGCACCACCTATTTTCTGTTCAGAATATTGCTCTCTTAACCAAACTAATGTTGGCTCTTTTACATCTTCGTCAATACCTGGATTTTTAGCCAAAGATTCGATTAGTTGATTAATTTCTTCTTCAGTTAGATTTAATAGGTTCATCCTGTTCTCCTTGTAGTTATATTAAAAAATTATTATCTTATTTCTTTGGCGCCCGTTCTATGTCTTCTTCTTCGCATTTTAATCCTGTTTGAATTTCTACAATTCTTACAGGCGTTGAAGTTTTGTTACTTAGTTTATGCCACCATCCTGAAGGTATTTCTACATTTTCGTGTATTCCTAGTTCTCTAGGTTGACCTTCTATCTCTACAGTAGCAACTCCCTGTGTTATTACCCAATACTCACTTCTGTATTCGTGTCTTTGTAAAGATAAAGATTTTCCTGGGTCTACTGTAAGTTCTTTTACTTTTGTTTTACGTTCTGCGCCTGTTCCGTCTTCGTGTAATACTCTATAGTAACCCCAATTACGAATCGTCTTAGGTGATTTCCATTCTTCTAAAATCCAACTACTTGAATTTTTCTTTTCATTTCCGCCAACACCCCAAACAAAGCCAAATCCAGGTGAAGTATCTGCAATAGATGTTGCAAATTCTACTTCAGGTGTGTTACCTTTTTTTCTATCACCGCCGTTAGCGAAGATTATTTGTTCATTTGGATAATGTGCAATAACTTGTTTAATGAAATTTATGGCAGTATCATCGTCATCCATAAAAGTGAAGACTTCATCTACCATTTGTAAGTTATTGAGAATTGCTAGACGCTCATTCCAAGGCATAAAACATTTACCCTTTTTGCGTTCTAACCATTCATCTGAGTTTAAGCCAACAATAAGCATATCGCCCATTTCTTTAGCGGCCTTAAGATATGAAATATGTCCAGAATGTACTGGGTCAAATCCACCAGTTGCAAGAACTATTTTCATTCTTTTCCTCCCAGTTTAATTTCATAACCCATTGTAACTCCTATCTTACCTGTTGTTTCGTATGCTGGTGTAATAAACCATCCATCGTTTATGTATCTTATCATCGGCGCTATATTCATTCCACTATAGCCCGTTACTAATCCTATTTCTAAATCCCAATTATTATCTACATTAGATATTTTTTTACCAACATAATAACTGACATTTTCTTCACTGTTATAATAGGCTCCAGTAATCCAATCATCTACTGTACATCTGCCGTGTGGATGCACACTATTATAGTCGCCTTCTAATCCAACGTGAAACGACAATGCAACTAATAGTGATAGACAACCCATTTATTTGTTTTTAATTTCCGACTTGTATCGATTTTTTAGAAACATTAGGTTCTTACTAATCCATTCATCTATCGTATAATCAACTGTTTCTTTCCACGCCAACTTTTCATCTTTATGTTCAAACCAAACATTTTGTAGCCATGCTCGAAAATTCATATTCATTTTTAGACTCCTTCAATTGTTGATGTACTTATAGTATAGCACCTTTATTCTATCTTGTCAACTTTTTCATATGTATTTCTACAATAGGATGTTCATTAACAAATTTCATTACAGTGTGATATTTTTCACAGACACCATTTTCGATATTTGCGTTGCCAATATCCATCATAATCTTTTGTAACTTTAGAATTATCTGTTGGTCTGGCTTCCTAGGAACTAAACAGAAATGAGCATCGTTGTGTGGTGTCAATGCAACAAAATCTTTTACTTCATAATCTACTGTACCAATTGTATCTAATTCAATCATAAAGACATACCACCGAATGTATCTTCTGACACATCTTGTTTAACTCCGCCTTGAATGTATGAAGTGATTTCTGTTTCCTGTGGTGCTACTTGAACATCTGCGCCTGCAATCCACTTCTGTGTCCAAGGTAATGGGTTTGCTTGTGGAACTACATATGGACATTTTAGATTCACAGCAATCATACGCTTACAACAAATCCACTCAATATAATCACTTAATAATTGTGCATTAAGTCCAATCATTGAACCATCTTTAAACAAATAGTCTGCCCATTTCTTTTCTTGTTCTACTGCATCAACAAACATTTGAATACATTCTTCTTCTGTTTCTTTAGCAATCTTAATATAATCTTTATCGTCTTTAGGTAAAATCTTTAAAAGAGACTGTGTAGATGCTAAGTGCAAGTTTTCATCTCGGGCAATTAACTTAATAATCTTAGCATTGCCTTCCATCTTCTTAAGTTCAGCAAATGCCCAACTACAAGCAAATGAAACATAGAAACGAACACCTTCTAAGATGTTAACACTCATTAGTGTTTTGTATAATGCTTTCTTAAGTTGATACAAGTCTACTTCAACTTTTTTACCATTAACTGTATGTTTGCCTTCTCCTAGCAATTGATATTTTAATGACAAGTCAATAAGTTCGTCATAGTTAGTACTAATAGCATCAGCACAATCTGTAATCTCGCCAATGTTCATCATTTCGTCAAACACTTGACTAGGATTTGCGTATACATTACGAATGATATGAGTGTATGAACGTGAGTGAATTGTTTCACTGAATGTCCAAGTTTGAACCCATGCTTCTAGTTCTGGAATAGATACTAGTGGTCCAAATGCTTCTACTGGCGCACGACCTTGTACACTGTCTAATATGATTTGTCTCTTAAGATTACTTGTAAAGATATGTTTCTCATTTTCGGTCAGAAGTTTAAAGTCGTTTGCATCTTTTAATACATCAACTTCTTCTGGTCGCCAAAAGAAACCCAACTGCTTATCAGTTAGTTTGTCAAACTGCTTATACTTCAACATATCATATCGTTGAATTGTTACACCGCCCGATGGGTCCAAGAAAGCCTTTGCTTTGGTGTGGTCTTGTTTGTTTTTTGAATTGAATACTGTCATCTCTCTATCCTCTATCTAACCAAACAACGATTTAAAAGTCGTGTGTTTGTGTTTGCCATATTCGTGGGCTTTGCCCCAATCAATTTTTGTTTTACCGTAATCTCTGAATCCACCTGGAATTCTGTTACCGTTTTCGTCTAATAATATTTTAAAAAACCTTGGAAATAAGTTTTCTATAACTTGATGGTCTTTCCACACTTGTTCGTGTGTTGTTTCATTCCATACAGTTTGAGGAACATCTTTTGTTTCAGTACTTGAGTTTTGAAAACCAAACTGCTGACTTTCTATGCCACTTAATCCTGATGTAAGAACACTTAATAGAAAAAGAACATCTTCGTTATATCTAATTTTTGTAGTATTGAGTTCTTCTAACTTTTCGTATATATCTGCACCATTTAGAAACAGTTGACTAAACACTGGACTATTATTTAAATATGAAGAATTTCTTTGGTCATTACTTTCAGCAGGTGGTAATCCTATTCTGCATCCACCACAATAACTGACTACATCTAGTAAATTGTCATACAGATTAAACATTTCTGTTAAATCATCATCTGTGCAAACTCTTTTACTAGTCTTCATATCTTCTTCTAGTCGTATACCATTCTTTTTAAAATACTTTTGATTTCGTCTTTTGAAAACCAAATCATCATCTAATACACAATACTTTATAGTACCAGCATCTCTGTATATATAATCTCTCGTCTTTGCTAGGCACAAATAATCATCTAAATTTATTTCTTCAGGTAAAACTAAATATTCACAATCATAAGTATATTGGTCTCGTTCCCAAGATTGAACAACCATAACTACTCGGTCTTTTAAAGAATCAGAAAGACCGTTATATGTTATCTGGTTCTCGACTCGATTGACTGTTGGAATATATATTTTCTCTATCATAGTATCACTATAGCACAATTAATCATATTGTGCAACCTTCACAATCCTCATCATCAATTAATCCTGGCTCTAATGGTTCATCATTAAGAGCATTAACATCTAATTCACCTTGACCGTCAAACGTATTAAAGTAATACAACTGCTTTCCACCGTACTTATAAAACATAATAAGATGTTGTAACATCACTGACATTGGAATCTTTTCATCTTCAAAATGTATAGGATTATAACTCGTGTTCACTGAGATACCTTGGTCAATATACTTTTGTAATACTGCCATAATCTTTAAGTAACCTTCTGGCGATTGTTGGTCCCATAGAAGTTCATACTTATTTTTCAACTTGTGAATTCCAGGAACAACTTGTTTCAATACACCGTGTTTAGATTGTTTGATAGATACATAACTTCTTGGTGGTTCAATACCATTTGTTGAGTTAGAAATCTGTGCTGATGTTTCAGCAGGCATAAGTGCCATTAGTGTCGAGTTTCTTACTCCATGTTCTTTTAAGTCTTCTCTAAGACCTTTCCAATCCATTCTCTCTGAGTGCTTTACTAGTTCATCAATCTCTACTTTACGAGTATCAATCGGAACAACACCATGTCCGTATTTTGTTTCATCAGATTTAGGGCAAGGTCCAATCTCTTTTGCCAAACTATTTGATGCTTTGATTAGATAATAACTCCATGCTTCTGCCCATTCATCAACTAACTCTAAGTTAGGGTCAGTATAATTCGTATCGTTTTTAGCCAACCAATACGCAAAATTAATAATGCCTACGCCCAACGGTCTCCTGTTATCGGTTGCTAACTCGGCCGCAATGAGTGGATAATCTTGGTAACTCAATAGAGCATCAAGTCCTCTTACTGCTAACTCACAAGGCTTTTCAAAATCTTCTGGTGATTTAATATTTCCCCAATTGATTGCACTGAGTGTACAGAGAGCAATTTCACCTTCTTCATCCATTACACTGTTCAGTGGCTTTGTTGGTAGATTGATTTCGCAACATAGATTTGACTGCTTGATTGGTGCAACACTTGTATCAAAAGAACTATGGTCATTTGCGTGGTCTACATTCATCAAATAGATACGACCCGTATTCTTGCGTTCATTCATAAATGATGAAAACAATTCAATTGCAGGTACTGTTTTCTTACGAATAGATGTTTTACGTTCTGCCTGTTCATATAGTTCACGGAACTTATCTTGGTCATTAAAGAATGCTTCGTATAGTCCTGGGACATCTTGCGGTGAGAATAATGTGATATTACCACCTGTCATTAGGCGTTCATACATCAACTTGTTAAACTGAACACCATAATCCATATGTCTTACACGATTATCTTCTGTACCTTTGTTATTCTTTAATACAAGTAAGTCTTCTACTTCATAATGCCAAACAGGATAATATAGAGTTGCCGCACCACCACGAACGCCACCTTGAGAACAAGATTTAACTGCCGCTTGGAACATTTTATAGAATGGAATAACACCAGTGTGCGATGCATCACCGTTTCGAATAGGTGAGTTTATTGCTCGGATACTGCCTGCTCCAACGCCAATTCCTGCTTTCTGAGAGACATATTTAACAATTGAACTAGATGTCGCATTAATGCTGTCTAAACTATCATCTGTTTCGATTAATACACAACTACTGAATTGTCTTTGCGGTGTACGAACCCCTGCCATTACAGGAGTCGGTAATGATATGTCAAAAGTACTAATTGCATCGTAGTAATCTTTTACCCACCTTAATCTTTCTTCTTTATCATATTTGCTGAATAGTGTTGCCGCAATTAACATATATGCCATTTGCGGTGTTTCAAATACTTCTTTAGTTACACGATTTTGTACTAGATATTTGCCACGGAATTGTTCCATTCCAACGTAGGTAATATCAAAATCTCTATCGTGTTTAATAAAGCCATTCATTCTATCCCATTCTTCTACAGAATAGTCTTCTAGTAATGCTTTGTCATAGAATCCAGATTTAACATTTTGGTTAACCAACTTCAAAATATGACATGGTTCAAAAGCACCATATACTTCTTTTCTAATATGATAATTGATTAAGTTTCCAGCGACCCATTGATAATTTGGTGTATCTTCTGTTATTAACTCGGCTGCCGCTTTGATTAATGTTTCTTGTATTTCACTACTTGTCATACCGCTATAAAATTGAATATGTGATTTTAATTCAACTTCACTTGCTGATACATTATTAATATTGTTACACGCTTCAAACACAACTTTGTGCATTTTTTCTAAATCTAAATTCTCTTTTTCTCCGTTTCGTTTAACTATATGAATCCCAGTCATTATTCCTCTACCCTAATATGTGTTTATCTCTGAATCTTCCATACCTGCAACACGTAACTTTATAATGTTTGACAGTTGGAAGTGCTTAATTTCGAAGCCTTTTGTTATGCCTAGATATTGATTTCTTACAAGTGCTACTTGATTAATCAATTCTCCAATTGCAACGATTTCATCTTCGCCATCGGCATACTTTTCAGCATCTCTACTACTCAATACCTTATTATAATTCTCTAAATATTTTCTTAAATACTCACTTCTCTTTTTGCGTAATGAAATATTTAGATGTTCTAATATTGCTTCTATCTCTTGTAATTGACCAAAACGAAGTTCAACATACGCTGGAAGTCTAGTAGAATTTTTCTCTATGTTACCTTGTATTTTTACTTCTTTTCTTGCATCTGCAATTTCACTTTCAAAAAATTGAATGCAATTTGGAATTTCGCTCCAGTCTTTTACTATTTTGCTATACCAGTTCATTAGTGCCAATCATCATCTTCGTCTTCATCATCCAAAAGGTCATCTTCAAAGTATCTATCTAATGCAACTTCGAGGATTTGATTTCCATCTATTAACAACTCAATATCTTCAATACTCATACCTAAATCATCGCATTGTTTTATGAACATTTCGCCTGCTTCTACTCTATCTTTTCCAGGGATATAGTTCACTAAAGTTTCCCACAATTCGTATAGTGATTCTGATTCCAAGTTGACTCCTCTTAGTTTTTCTCTTGTTATGGTAAGCAATCTATTTATACAGATTGCTCAATTTTATGCTTCTTCCGAAGCGACAGTATCTTCCGTTTCTACTTCTAATACGTCTTCAATATCTTCTGCATTCCAATCGTTCATAACAATGTCAAGTTTTTCATCAGTCCAGTTTTTACGGAACTCAATCATTTCTTCGCCTGCTTTTGTCACATACTTCAATCGATTTCCTTGTTTAATAAGTAAACCTTTTGCTTCGAAAAACTCAACAAGACCACTGTAGGGACTCATACCAGTTTCATATGGAATCTCAACTTGTACACTTTCAAATGGTTTTGAATATCGTGTTTTCATTACTTTACAAGCCGCTCTAATACCATGTACTTGTGAAGTTTTGTTGCCATCTGCATCTACTTTTAGTTTAAGTTTACGCATTGCAACTACAATAGAACTAGCGTAGATAAAGCCTTGACCACCTGAGATTTTATCATCTGGGTCAAACATATCTTGTGATGCGTATGTATGGTTTGTAGCAACTAGTCCTACATTGTAATCACCAAACATATTCACACTGTTTCTTACTAGTGCCGCTAAGGCTTTTGGTTTACGACCCATATCACCTTTCATATCACCGCGATTGAACTGGTCAACATCGGTTGGGGTCATCATCATTCCAAGACTATCAATGACAAATAAAACTTTAGGACGCTCTTCATCCGGTTTATCTGCGTGGTCTTCTTTATAACCTTTCATAAAGTCTGAAACGATTTTTGCAACATCATCAATCATTGCTACATTTAATTTGAGCAACTTTTCTGGTGTTGTATCTACATTAAGTGCGTGTAGCCAACTTTCGTCTAGTGCATTTTCACTATCGATTAAGACTACAAAAATTCCTTGGTCTTGTGCATTTTTCACTACATTACCAGCGGCGATAAAAGATTTACCTGCGCCACTTTCACCTGCAAAGACTGTTACCTTACCTAGTGGAATTCCTTTATAGAAGTCATTACTGATAAGTTTGTTTAATGTGAAATTACCTGTTGATACCCAAGTATCTGGGTCTCTAAAACCAACACTCATACCTGGAACTGATTTTGTTATATTTTTGCGAAATTTACTCGCATCAAAGGCTCGTGCCATATAATTCTCCTTATGTGATATAAAAAGAGTAGGGGAGCATTATACTCCCCAAACTCAATCATTGGTTCTTAGTCAGTTTTTCTACTACGAATCATTGCTAAGATATCTGCCGCATCTGACTTCGGTGCATCAGCAGTTGTTTCGGCTGGTGCTGGAGTCGGAGTTGGTGCTGATGTTTCTGCAACAGGTGTTGCTTCTGCCTGAACAACTTCTTTAACTTCTTCTACTTTTGGAGCAGATGGAGTTGGAGTTGGAGCCGAAGTGCCTGCTGGAACATCTAACCCATAAGGTTTATAATGTTGACCCCAACGAGATGGGTCATACAATTCACCATCAACAGATGCTTCAAACATCTCTGTGATAATTCGCATATCATCTTCTGTTGGACGCTTAGGCATAAACTCGTTCAAGTCATATAGACCGTGAGTTTCAATTGCTGAACGCTCATCTTCATTTAGTGAACGCTCTTTACGAGACCACGATGAAGTTGAATAGTCTGCATACTGACCTTTGGTTGTCTTTGTTAGACGAAAATCAGTACCTTGTTCATAATCCGTTGGTAGATTATCCATATCTGGGTCCATCAGTGCCGCTTTAAGCAACTTAAAGATTTGTGGTCCAATGATAAATCTACGAATTGGATTTTCTGGTTGGTCACCACCGATAGGGTCAGTTACAACCAAACCTTGGAAAACATATGAACGCTTTTTCCAATATGTACGACCTAGGTCTTCCATTGCTGGGTCTTTAAACCAAGGACGTATCTCTGCGTGAATTGGGCAAGACTCGCCCCACATTTCAACGCAAGGTACTTGAACGATTACTCGTTTCTGTTCATCACCACCTTTAACACCAGGGAACGGAAGTTTGATAACTTGACGTTCTTTCCAAAAGAATGTGTTTGTTGGGTCTGAGTCTGGTAGAAATCTCAATACTGCTGTATTGTCGTTTTCCATATTCCAGAAAGGGTATACTGCATCTGTTCCTCTGTTTGAGGAAGCATTGTCTGATGCTTTATTGTCTTGTGCGAGAAGTTTCGCACGGATTTCTGCTAGTGTAGCCATTTATATTCTCCTATATTAGCCTTTATTAGTTGTTTTCTTACTATTAGTTTTATATTAGTTTTTTATGTACCATACATATTTCTACTAATGATACCATTATACTTATCTTTTTTCTTAAAGTCAAGCATTAAATCAGTCTTTTTGAATGTTTTTTGGAAGCATAAAAAAAGAGAGTTTTAACACTCTCTTTGATTATAGCATAGGTTGACTATGAATGTCAACTAGAAAATTGTTTATTTTTTAATGTCGTCTGACAATTTATCTCTGCCCCATATAAACTTACCGTCTTTTGGATTTGGTTTCATACGTTTGATAATCTCTGCGTTTTTACCTAGACCATCATTTTTACGTTTATCTGCTTTGTCTGTATAAAATGGATTATTTTTGTGTTTATATGAATTATCACCTGACACTTTACGAACTGCATCCTGTGGCATCGTAGATACTTCTCTGCCTATTTTAATAGCATTTGCTGTTTTCGTTACATTGTCATATCGGTCTTGATAGTTTTCTTTCACATCTGGGTCGAATTTTGAGAATGCTTCTTCTAGCATTTCTGAAATTCTAGTATCTGCTGATTTTGGCTCTACAGTTTCTACTGATGCTTTTGACATCTTAAGTAGTGTTCCCGCTACTTGCATATCGTCTTTAGCAATACCTCTTGGATTTGAACGAACTGCATCTGCGATATCAGTTAAGAAAAAAGATACTTCAGCCGCTAAGTCGTGACCTTTCTTTTTACCTTTCTTATCTAATAATGTATCTACTTGAACTCTATCAGCAAGGTCATCAAATGTCATTGCTATCTTATTAATCTTAAGTTGTGCCGCTTCTTCTGGAGTACGAGGCTCAGCAAATTGATTTTTGATTTTTGAATAGTCATAATTATCAGAACTTGGTGCTCCGAAACTAATTTTGTTAACTCTCTCGCCAGTCTTCTTAACTGTTTGAGTCATTATCTCTTTAACTCTTGCAGTTTGATTATCTCTGCGATTTTCCATTTCTTCTTCATTAACTTTATGTAGTAATGGAAAAATGTCTTTTAAGTTTTCTTCAAATGTAGACTTTGTGAATTTCTTTACATATGCATCTACCATTTCTTCTGATATTTCTTCTTGTGTTTTTCTTCCGTTAAGAGCCATATCTTCTACAAAACTAGCATAACCCTTTGCGCCTTGAATTTTCTGTATCTTTTCTTTGATAGCCATTACACTGCGTTTAACATTCCAAACATCAGCACGATTCGTTTCATTTACTAGTTGTTGTTTGTTCACAACATTCATAAATTCTTTTAGCCTTGATAAGTTATCAGATAGTTCTACAATTGCTTCACCTATCATATCGTGTGTTTCACCACCTGATGCAATATGTCTTGCCATTGCTCTTGCACCATTCAAGTGAATAAATGGATATTTGAAACGCTCACCTTCGCCTGTTTCAACAAAGATTGCTGAGATATTGCGTGAACGAGAACCACGAGATTCTTCGTTTACTGGCGCACGATGTTTTAAAATTATTTTTACATTTTCTAATGTTTGTCGGCTAGTGCGTGACGACCCAGACAACGGGCCCATGCCTTCATTGACTTGGTCATTCATGGTATTCTCCTTGTTTTGTTCAACCTTATATGCATAGTTCTTAGGTTCAATATGTTTTCCAAATGAACGGATATCGAAATCTAGCATATTAGTTCGTGCTAAAGACTTCAGTTGTTTCATCATATTATTGACTTTTTCATTATCTATATCAACATCTTCACCGATATGAAACTTTAATTCGTTAGTATTATCGTCAATATGAACCATCATATTTGGTGATTTAACATAAAAAAATCTTGCATCTTCTGGAATTGCCACACTCTTACCACTAGTAGCGTCAAACATCTGCATTTGATGTCCACTTCCCTGCATTAATTTCATTACTTTTGTTGCAATATTATCTAAATTTATAGCCATAATTATATTTCTCGTTCTTGTTTTATGTATTTATCAAA
>Ga0208793_1001043_pt1 | contig 16887 bp, 9 predicted proteins | sample 17_taG_FD_184092 | JGI IMG/M metagenome (GOLD analysis project Ga0208793, IMG submission 184092) | Marine viral communities from the Subarctic Pacific Ocean - 17_ETSP_OMZ_AT15314 metaG (SPAdes) (version 2) | ecosystem: Environmental > Aquatic > Marine > Oceanic | place: Pacific Ocean | collected...
TAGTTTGGTCTGGATTATTTTTTTCGTAAAAATCTATTTGCTTATTAACTTCTTCTTCATCACCACCAGTAGCAAGAACTCTATCAGTAATTTCCATTACTTTGTTTTCGTGTTCCTGAACGATGTTCAAGTTATTTTGATGTTTTTTGTTTTTTGGTTTAACTCTAGCCTCAGTAGTTACACTTTTAATATTTTCTATTTCCTTTAATATATCAACAGCTTCTTGAGACATGGATGGTATCTCTTTTAGTCTAGCTTCTAGTTCTTGTATTCTAGGAGATTGAGATAATTGTAATTCGGTGACTGTACCAGCGATATCTTCTAGAGAAAGTGGTACATCAATCGCAACATTGCTTATAGCTAAATCAAGTTCCGATTTTTTACTACTATACCAATTTTTGTAATCAGGCGCGTCTATATAGGTTTTTCCAACACCACTTCCATCTTTACCTTTAGACTTCTCTCTTGCAATAGCTTCTTCTTTAGTCCATTTCTTACCAGTTGCAGGATTTATAGTTCCATCATCTGGTGTAACCGAAGAAGTGTCGTCCCCAGTGGATACCGTATTTTCGACTTCCACAGTGGCATCCGGCTGTGGTGTTTCCCCCTTTACTTCGGGAGTTGTTGTTTCAACTTCTCTTTCGTCTGTGATTGGGAAGAATGTATCTAAAAAATCACCAGCATCTCCATCATATTGTTTTTTAGCTTTAAGAGCTTTAAATAATTGATTTTGAGTATCTGGTGTAGAGAATTGCTCAGTGAAATTATTATAATCACCATCATAAAGTTTTTTGGCTTTCAAAGCGTTAAACAACTGTTCGTTATTACTAAGTTCGTTAGTTGGGATAACTTCTTCAACAATTTGTTCTTGAATAACATTTAAAGAATCTGCAATACTATTGTTTCTATTTGTTATGCCTTTATACCCTACATCTCCTTCTTGAAGAACTTTTCCACCTGATTTTCTTAAGTTAGGATTGTTTTTTATTATCTCCTGAGCTTTTTCTAAATCTCCAGAATTAATAGCATCTATAACACCACTATTTTTTACATTACCAATTCCATTTCTATAAATCAAGTTTGTAAGTGCATTGACCTGTTCTTGTGTTCTATCCTCACTTGTTAAAACAGAATCTGCTTGAGAAGAATATATTTGTTTTATTCTAGGCATTAATTCTTTGGCTTCGTCTTTTGACATAGTTTTACCAGTAGGAGTGCCTTCTTCATTCCAATATTCACTCCAATGTGGTCTACCATTCTTTCCATCTAAAGAGTATTTAGTATAACCAAATCCAATAGTCATAGTACCACCTATATCTGAATAAGGAAGTCCACCCTCAACAAAACCCTCTTGTTTTATTAATTCTTCTTCTAATACCTCGCTCATATTATTTTTTACCAATTAAATTTATATTATGCTCATCTTCACCAGTCACATCTGAATTATCTATAAGGTATTTATTATACTGCTCTTCGTATGGTATGCGGTTTTCATTATGAAGATGTTGTTTAAGTACAGTTTTACCTAACTCAAGATCATCACCGCTTAATATAGCGTTAATTAATTTCTTATAATTTCCTGGAGTACTAAAATCAGCAGCGTCAACCTCACCTTCACCGTCATAATTATATTTATCTCCCAAACTATTTAACGTGGCATAAACTTCAGTGCTTAAAAGAGTATCCCCAAATATAGGTTGATCATTCTCATCAAAAGCCTTAACACCATGTAACGTTGCCGCGAGCGAAGCACTCATACCTTTACCATAATTTACAGCATCTAAATAAGCGTTTTTACCTTGAATTGCGTTTACAGCATCCTTTACTGGTATTGGATTATATTTATCTCCTTTACTACCTAAAAGTTTATGAGGTTTAGGATTCATAGCTATATCTATAGCACCTCTAGCCACTGGATTTGCTACAACTATATAGTCCTCAATAGTGGCCATATCAGCAGAATATGCGTTACCATTCTTATCAACTATTTGTTTACCATTTTTATCAACCCAGTTAAATACCATCTTACCATCACCAGTAAATCCCATGATAGCTCTAGAACCGTCTTCTAAAGGTTTACCGCCGTTATTTACAGCTGTAGCAAAAGTAAGGTTATCTGCCCCGGTTGCAGCTATGTTAATACCTTCGCCTGATTTCATAGCTAATAATGTGTTGATTCTTTCTTGATACGCTCTAAAGCCAACCGCAGAATTTCTTAAATTCGCCTCTTGAATTTTTAATTGCTCTCTTCTAACTTTTCGTTCGTCCTTGGTATACTCTTTACGATTTTCGCCCAACCATTTTAGCGATAATCTCTCGTTTCTTATTTCTTTAATTTGTTCTTCTACATTACGTATATCAAGAGGGATTTTATTACCAGTATTATCTGTAAAAGAATATTTTGACGATGGTTTTTCGTCAGTAATTTTAGCTATAGGCTTTCCTTCGTCATCATATTTAACAGCGGTTTCTTCCGTGTATCCTTCTTCCCAAGGAAGTTTTCCGTGTTTTTCTTGATCTTTAGCGGTGTAATCTTTTATAGTAAAATCTTCCTCATCGGTGATCCAATCTAATTGATCTCTTTTATAATCGGTTTCTGCATCAGCTGCTTTAGCTTTGTTTGCTTCTACTAATTTGTCCACAGCTTTTCCAGCGCCTTCTAATGCGGATTTAAATCCTTCGCCAATCGCTTCCGCTCCTTTTTGCATTGCTCTACCCATTCGAGCATGTATACCGCTTAAGTCTTTGGGTACATTAGCTCTTGCAGCTTTAGATGCCGCTGCTACTAAAGTTGCGTCTGCTTGTCCTAGTAATCTTGCCATATTTATATTTGTTTAAATTTATTTACATTGCTGCTGCAGCAGAACCACTAAACACTTGTCCAACACCACCAATAACATCACCCCATAATTGTTTGTTAGCTGATTGTCTTTCCATATCTAATGCTATCGCGCTTTGTTGATTTGCATACGCTGCTTGAACTCCTTCTTGAGCACCAGCTAAAGCACCGTACTCCATGCCTAGTAATGTAGCCGCTCTACCTGATTCAGCTTCTTGAACCATAGCAGCACCTTGCCTTCGTTGTAAATCTGCACTAGCAGCGCCTTGCCTTTCTTGTATTTGTATTTGACCAGCTTGTGCCGCCGCTGCTTGTTGATTAGCCGCTTCTTGTTGTCCTATAGAAGCTGATATTTGTTGCGTTTGCAGTTGACCTTGATTAGCCATAGCTTGCGCTAGACCCGCTATTCCAGAACCACCAGCTGCACCCCTCATACTCTGCATTATATTAGATCTTTGCTGCGCTCCTTGTTGAGCTTGGAATTGAGCTTGTTGTTGGTTTACGGTTAAATCTTCCATTGTATTTTCCATTCCCGCAAATTGATTCTGCATACCAGCATATGGATTTTTAAAATCAATCTCTTGATAAGCTTTCTTCTGTTTGTCAACAGCAGCTTGCGCTGTTCTTGTTTGTGCTTGAAAATCTGATAACTGTGTATCAGCAGCACTTTTAGCCTCGGCTGCTATTTTTTTTCCTTTTCCTCCCATTTTTATATATATTTAAAAGATTCGTAAGCTGGCGTTGATTTATCAACTATCCAACCTAGCTTTGTGTGTATATTTTCTACATGTATATTACCACACACGGTAAACATGAATTTAATTCCTTGCAATTTGGCCTCCTTCTCTATATTAAGGACTAGTTCTTCCATAATATATCTCCTATCTCCCTCTCTATAATACGGGTTAGATATCATAAAGGTTAAGTAACCTACAGGAGCATTTTTACCAACGTATAAAAAAGCAGCTACTATAGGTGTGTTATTTTTTTCTATTATATAACAGTGGTCGTTGTGTGGTAAGATATTTCTAGCGATACCTTTGTTTTCTCCCCACCACCAACTCCACCAATCAAATACAGTCTTATAATCTTCGTCATTAAAACTCCGAAATACTATTTTATTTTCCATGATTTTATTTTATTTAATTATAAATAATATAATCACAGTTTTTGCTACCTTTTTACTAAATAGCAGTTAGGAACCTCTCAACATCGAAAAATATATCAACATCACTAATCGCCATATTAGATACTTTCAAAGTACCTCTTATTGTTATGTTGGACGATCCACCATGAAAATATAACGTCTGTCCGCTCTCCAAAGTTTGTGCTGCGCTAACCACTATATTACCTGCTCCATCATCAGTTGATTTTGATACTACAGCAGGATTCACAACAGCCGCATTTATACCCACCCCGCTTACAGTCATTCCTTGACTAACACCCCCGACATCTGTTAAACCTATAGTAGTACTACTACTAACAGCACCACTTGTGGTTGTTGACGCTGCGGCTCTAATTGGATTAGTACTACCACTATAAGCCATGCTATTAATGTTTAACTCAACCTTAACGCCTGTTAATGCCTCTATACCTTCTTGTCCATACGCGAATATTCTAACTCCAGAATCCGACTTCAAAGCGTCAGCTTGCTGGGTATTAAATACTATATTACCTGCTTGAGCGGTTGTTCTACCGTTTCTATCAACAGTCGTGACATCATTTCCATAACTATCAACACCACTCACAAACACGTCGTTAACAGTAGTACTGTCAACATAATTATCATATTCCCCTTCTTTCAAAACATCCCTTGTTACCGTTGTTGTGTAATTAGATATAAAAGCAGGTGTAGTTGTATTAACACCTGTTCCTGTTCTCGCGGAATCTAATATCATTCCCTGTGTTAGATTAGCTATATTTGTAATTGGCCATCTATAATATGTAGAACTACTAGTATCTTCTCCTTCAATAGCTAAAGCAGCAGAACCAAAAGTGACGGTTGTATAAGCACATAGGTCACTCGTGGTGGGTATTCTAGAAACGTTAAACGTTCGCCCGGCAAGAGGCTCGATAACTACAGAAAAAGGAATGACAGCGCTATTTCCCGACGATATAGATGATGAAACTGCGCCTGTGTCACTATCATCATCATGAGGTGTCATGCCGTTAAACGGTGGGGTGAATTGTATAGGAGCATCATTAGAGGCACTATCAGAAACAGAGATTTCTATTTCATTAACGTTATCACCGTCTGGATTTATTTTAGTGACTAAAGCGTGTACCGCTGAAGCTATTCCAGTAGTCACTACTTTGTCCCCGACTTGAACAATATTTGAATCTGTCGCATCACCATCTATAACTATTCTATTAGAGCTACTAGTAGCGCCATTTACGGCGTCACCACTTAAATCGTAAAGAGATGGAGCTACACAAGATAGTTTTAAAGTTTTTAAAGCATCTTGGTACATTATTTTTGTTAATACACTAGAGTTAGATCCAGTGGATTTATTTACATTAATACTGTTATCAGCGTTTCTTATTTCCGCATAACTAGTGTGAGATGTCTTAATGTTATAAACCGTTTCAGCGTATAGGTTGACAGTGTAGGTTTTTAATGATGAATCAGGAAGTGCGTCAAATTTAATGCTACCAGTATATGCTCCACTTATACTTTTCTTACTCAACATAGCCTTTGTAGTCGACCAGGTTTTTGTGTAGAAATTATAATACTTACCAGTGTTATCGTATATCTCAAGACTAAATATAGCGCCTTGATTCCCTTGAACGTTAAAATTTCTTGTTTCTCCCCCGTTAAGTATGTCTCTCGTATCAATGTTAAATGATGTGATTTTTCGCTCTGTATACCCATGCACAGCTATATGATCAGCATCAGACATCAATCTACCGCTAGGCATGTAATGAAAACCCGCTGGAGCTTTGACTCCATCTTTCTCTTTTACAAAAATTTCTTTATTTACACTATTTACACTATTTCCGTATGCCATAATTACTTACTATTTATTACAATTTCACTACTAACAGCAAATAATTCCGCTTTTTCCTTAGAATCATTTACAAAATTTGCTTTAGCATAATACCCATTAATATCTCCATCTGTTTGAGAATACTTTGAAAACATTAAGAAATCACCGGCTTGAGGAGTGTATGGGTTATATACAGCGGTATCGTCAATGTTTAATATTGTTACCGCCCCGCCGTTTACTGTATATATTCGACTTAGTATACCAACAATATGCCCAGCACCGGTAGGTTGGGTAATCGTCCCAGCTTGGGGATCAACTGCGTTTACCTGGGTAGTGGTTGGCCTAGCATAAACAGCATCACCAACCTGAAGTGAAACATTTAGATTTTTAACTGAAAGCGCTACTGTCTGCATTATATAATTATTTAGTATATTTAGTATATTTAGTTTTAATCCCATCTTTCTTAACTCCTCCTTTACCTCTATCTATATCTACATCTCTATCTCCACCACCATCACCATTATTTTTACTATCACCACCACTGTTGTTGTCGCCATCACCACCGCTGTTGTTGTCGCCCCCGCCGTCTTCTCTATAAATACAACTCCCATCTTCCGAGTTAGCAAGTGGGTTATAATTTATTGCTGATGGATCTGTACAACCTGGCGTACTACCTTTATAAGTACAACTTCCGTCATCAACAGTTGCATTTGGGTCATAATTATTAGCTGATGGATCTGTACAACCTGGTATAGGCGTGTAAGTACAACTACCATCATCATAAGTAGCAGCAGCGTTGTAGTTATCTGCAGCGGGATCTGTACAACCATAAATATTTGAGTCGTCGTCAGTAAAATCAAAGTCAAGGAGCGGGCCTTCATTTAACATACAACTACCATCATCAACAGTTGCATTAGGATTATAGTTAGTAGCTATGGGGTTAGTACAACCCGCGATTTGAACTGTTCCAATTCCTTGGAAAGTAAAGTCACTAGTGTCTGCTTTTTCTAAACTTGTATCTATTGTTCTGTTTATATTGTTATACCATTTACCTTCTTTTTCTAAGAATTCCTTAATATAACCCTCTTCTTTATCCGTGTATATACCCTCAACGTACCAACCAAGTTTATCGCTTAGATTGTAATAATCTTGATCAGTGTAAGTAGTTGTTGGTTGATATGGTAAAACCAAAGTACCATCCCCAATATCGTCTGATGCGAATCTCTCTATTTTTGATTGACTACCCTCATAATTTAATGTATGAAAGTCTTTTATACTACTTGGGGAATCGTTTAATACAACTTCAACAGAAGAACTTGTATAGTTGTTTTCATCATCCCAATCCGCAGGATCATAAAATGTATTTCTAGGGAACGATGGATGTTCTTCGTGGTGTCTCCATAGGTTTCCATTTTTAAAAGTATAATAATCATTACCCATACTCAAAGCATTTTCAGGTAAGAATGATTTAAAACTAACCCACCCTCTTACGTTCTCTTTAAATGAAATTGTATCGTTTAAAGTTGAGTCGCCCAACACTGTCATCCACCAAGTAGCTATAGGGCTATTCACATCACCGTACATAGAGAAATCACCTAACAAAGTGTGGTCTATAGTGTTGCTTAATGTAATCCTCCAAATACCACCACCCATATTTACTTTGTTTACAACAGTCGTTCCCGCTGGTATACCATTAGCGTATATAGGATCGCCTACACTATAAGCATTAGCAAGAGCCGTTGAAATTGTTTCGAACCTAGCACCCGCTTCCCAAGGTGTACCAGTACCCTTCCTATTACCTAAAACACGTACGTTTTGAATAAGTCGGTTTGATAAAGTTAAATTATATTCCTCCTTTTTATCGTCATAGCTTCCAAAAGCCGTGTTATTTAATTTTAAATTATCTTTAAACCAATCTTTCATACCGTGATTCGATATAGGTGTTAGACCATCTTTAGATAATCTCATTACAGTACCTCTAACTCTATCGGTAAAATAAGCTCTATAGGCTTCCGATGCAAATGATTCTGGATTTGTTGATATTCCATACTCACCTGAAAAAGGTACTGTTTGGCCAAGTACATTTTGTGTAGCCGTTAAATTTGGGTTTCCGTCAGCGTTATATACAGCGTCTTTATTTGCTAGTATTCTCAAACACTTATCTTCACAGAGAGTGACTAGATCGGTATCTCTTGAATGAAGTTTTTGAATACTGCCGTATATAGGATTTATATCTTTTGTGATTTTCTCAGCTTGAATAAATTGATTTAAATTATTTATTCCTCCAGTTGAATGATAAATACCAGAATATATTAAACCATATTTTCTTCGCTCTTCTTTATATTCTTCTTCTAAAGTAGTAGACACCCTAACCCCGTTAGATATATAAGGTAAGTTAAAGTTATCTCTAATTCTATTTGATTCTACTCCATTTCCAAACGAATAACAGTTGTGGTAAGGTATTGTAAATTCTTTAGTATATAAATCTTCATCTAAAGTAATTACTGAGTAATCATTAGTGTTAATAGTAATAAGAGTCTTAGAAGTTACTTGAATTTTAAAACTTAAACCATCAGGTCTAGTTATAGTAATATCACCTGATGGATTTGTTAGTGGATCTAATAATTGACTATAACTACCATAACCCCCAGATCCTTCTACAACAATTATTCCCCCTGTGTCATCATGATCGATAACTAAAAAATATTTACCTCCATTCACTCCAATTCCTTGTATTACAGATCCAACTGGAACAGCATCGTGAACATTAGAAGCGTTGATTGTCACGGGTATCGTTGGACTAGCTTCGTAATATATATCTAAATCTTTAGTCTCTTTAGGTTCAGTTTCCCATATAGCTGGATTTTCTGATAATATAGCTTCTGGTTCTATAGGTTTAATAAAATCTAAATGATAACCAACAGCGCCTATGGCACCATGATTATTTCTAGATATTGTGTTAATATTAAACTCTGAATTATGACTATAACCATTCATTCCAACTTGAACAAACGTGTAATTCGTACCTATTTTAGGATTTAAATTTGAATCAGATGCTATTAAGTGATCATCCGACGTTAATGGTCCTGTATATCCTCCTAAAAGTAACTCATAATACCCACTTTTCTTTCTTATCTCTCTAACAACTAAAAATGTTTGATCAGCATCAGTATTGTTCGCTGTTATTAATTGATCAGCAGAACCACCAGGTCCAGCTTTGTAATATTTCCATAAAGCCATACCAACCATAATTGAAGCCTCGTCATCACCACCACCACTATTATCACCTTTTAACGTCTCCACGTATATACTTAGATTTGTAGCTAGGAGTTGAGATCCGGAAATAGTGGGGGCATTTCCTGTGGTAGAACCAAACATATCTGCTGCGGGTAATTTTATTATAAAACCTTCAGTAATTTGACCAACCTCCATAGGGTTCCACTTTAATGCAGGTGTTATTTTTCTACAATCAACCCCACTTGTAAAATTAAACGATAAATTTTCAGCTGCAGATACAGCCGCTCCTTGGAATACGGTTGGAAGCGTTCCATAATTAAAAACATAACCCGTAGTAGTTGCATTCTCAGTTTCTGCTTTCCTTGAACTATGTCTAAGTAATCTTTGTTGCGGTATATCTATACCTACTATATACTCTGTTTTAGTCGGGTCTTCTCTCCATCTAAATTTTGATCCAGGTTGTAGTGATAGAGCGAAAGAAGTATTTTTGGGATTATTCACGTAGTAAGGATTTACGTCTGAACCATAAAACCCAGTATTAAAAAACTTCTCAGGACCATTAAGTTGATAATTAGCATTATCATTAAAATCCTCTGTAGCGCCAAATATTCCACCGTATGATAACTGCATGTGCCATTGGTCGTTATTGGGATCGGACCTTAATCCCCTTTGATTAACATGTCCACCAGGATTCACAAGCATATCTTGCTCACCTGTTTGAGTAACATCCCAGTTATCAATACCTTGATCGTTAATACTGTCGTAAGTCCCAGAAAGATATGCCCACAATAAATGATCAGAAGTTGTTCTTTTCGCAACAGCTGGTCCAGCGTCAATAAACCACACGTCAGTATCTATAGGATCATCAGCTCCCATATAATCTCGTTCTGTATAGATATCAAACTCAGATGAGCCCGAATTTACATTTCCTCCCCCTGATAGGGGATGATTATTCCATCTAGCTGTATAGCCTCCACTAATATTAGGATCTGCTCCAAATTCCGTTGCCCAATTAGTGTGATCTACCCAGTATGTTCCTTGTGGGTATTCAATATCAAAGTTACCTGAAGTCCCTTTTGTTAAATGTCTAACTTCCCAAGTTGAACTACCACTAACATTGGCGTGATTATAACTCCATGATGATCCTTTTGTTAATCTATATTTTCTAAAATAAGTGGCCATACTAGCAAAATCAGAGTAGTAATAATACCCAAAAGCCATAGCATTGGCATAATCACCAGTCGTATAAATATTCTTAATACTAAAAGAATTCGTGAGTTGTGTTAATTTCCCAAAATCATTGCTGAGAATCTGTTTGGTTTGTGCCCAGTGTTTAGATAAGTGCTCAGTTTTTTCAAACATAGAATATATTTTTTTACTCGCTACAATTCTATACTCTAAATCCTCCTCAACTACACTTTCAGTAATATTAGAAGTAAAAGTTTCATCCTCATATATTTTAACAAAAAATCTACCATCAAATTTAGGACTATTTTCTACAGTATATTTATATATATTAACTATAGTTCCCATGTTAATACTAGTTGAAACTTGACCTGTTGGGTCGTTAGAAATAAAATTCACATCATCACCTAATATCTTATCTAATTGTATAGAGTACATTGATGGAGACGAAAGTGGAAATTCTCCCCCGTCATTCAGGTCATCGTGTGATATCGATTGTATTCTATATCTATCGGAGAATTGGTTACCATCAGAAAACTCAATATATAATCGGCTATCAGTTACCTTATCAAGATCTCTACCTGGTCCAGACCCCCAAGGACTATAAGTCATTCTAAAGCTCTTGTTACCTATAACAGGAAGATCAACACCTGAGTTAGTAAATAAATCCTTACCCAACTTGTGTTTTTGTTGTGCTGCTAAAACTCTAGTAGTTTTTATAAAATCTGGGGCTTCGTTTTCTATAGCAATAACCTTATATCTCGCAGCAGCGGTAACTAACGTATCTTGGTCAGATCCTTTTTTAAGTATTAAAAACGTGTCAATATCGATCTTATTCCTATCAGAAGAAGGGAATGCTAACCAAACGTTACCATCCTCAGCATCATAAAACCTATCCATCGCCATATTATAATATTCTCCCGCCGTTTCTTTTACGTAGAATTTGAGGTGTGTTAACCCTTCAGGTCTACTAGCAAAATCATTAAGCATAACGCTTATTGAATTAGCTTTATCAGCATCTAATTTTTCAAGTGATTTCGTTGCAGATGTGTTGGATATAACTGGAGTCTCTCTACCGTATTTATCGGTAAAAACTACTCCTAATTGATATTCCCTAAGTGATTTAATGGATTTAGCAGTTTCAGAAGTATTAACACGCCGTATGATTGTAGGAAAACTTGTAGTGTCCTCATGGAAATACGTGAGCTCCGCGTGGTTAAAACTAACTGTAAAGTTAGGTACGTACTTTTCTTGCGTTGTTGTTTGGAGGTTGTAGTTTTGTAAATAATTAGCATACACAATTCTATTACCTGTTACATCTTGAGCTAACGCTTTTCTTGGAACATTATCCCAAGGACGTAATAATTGATTAGATGGAACCACGCTCTCTACTTGCTCTCTTTCAATTATATATGGTAGTGATCCCACATTGTTTTTCCAATCTCCAAGGAGTGAATTCCACCTGTTAACACTACCAGACGCTGCGTACTCATCTGGGCGCACCGTGTCAACTATGTATATGTTTGGTGAGGTCTCATCTTTAAATAATATATCAATAGCAACAACGTCTTCAGGTGTTTGTCTAGTTACAATTCCACCTAAATGTATGTTAGAAGCCCTGTTTGTCATACCTAAATTATATCCTTTTCTAGGGTGGTAATCAAATGAACCTGGTGAAAAAGCAACTTGAGTAAAAGGGGCGAATGCGGAATACTCTCCATCTTCAAATTTGTATCTATAAGAAAATCTAGGAAATTTAAATTCGAATAATCTTTCTTCTTCGTCCCATAAATCAACAACCCATTTTAAACCTGAGGCTCCTGGTGCGGGTGGAAAACCATCTATACTGATTATTTTTACCGTTATACCATCGCTCCACGTGTTCTTATTATCGTCACTAGGATATGAATCCTCAACAACACCCTTTATAATATAGTCTGTTACAGGTAGTCCAGGAAATTCCCCATCATCATCATAAGGTTTGAAAACAATTTTAGTCCCTAATTTTATATTATTTTGAACACCATTTGAGCCAGGGTTTGGTATATGCCAACCAGTAAGACCATTGTTATCGTTTATATTTCCAATTGGAATTTCATTACCACCACCGTCAATAGCGTCCCCAATTCTAATATTAAAAATATTATTGTTCTCCGCGTCTAATCCTGAGAAATTAGACATAGTTGGGTTAGGAAATGAGTTGGGATCTAATGGGTCGAGAGATGTTTCTATAACACCTGTATATATTTTTTGAGGATCTCGAGAAGTATTTACCACCATATCTAGTGGTTTTCTTGGCGCTTTTCTAATAACTGTTATATGTTTTTCCTCTATATCTACACCAGTTAGACCTTGACTTTCGTTTATTAATTTAGTGTGAGTTGTAATATTGGGGGTTCCTTCTTTACAACGTGGGATATTTATTTTCTTAGGTTCACTATTATTGTCAGTCCAAAATAGCATATCGTCAATAATATTTACACCAGTTATAATTATATCTTTACGAAACTTTAAAGCATTTTTATTTTTATCTACAAACACGGGGATTGGAGCAAATGTTTCTCGAGAATACTCAAATATATAATCCACGTTAGGCGTCCAAACAAAATAATATAATCTATCGTTTTTCTCGTCAGCTATAGAGCAAACTACAACACCTCCTTCAACAGCAGAATTAACAGAGGAATTTTGCATCTTCCTGTTACCCAATATGTTTTGCACAGTACCAACGTCAGATCCTTCTGAAGTTGAAACCTGTATGTTCATTGCGTCTGTATACTCTCCATTTGGAACAAGTCTCTCGTCGAGATCCTTATTCATCTTACCACCGGTAAAGTTATGCTTAATTTCTGGCATGTACTAGTGTTTTATTTGTTTCGATTTACCTCTTAAAATTTGAGTTAATTCTTCTATTTTTAAATTTGATAATCTTAATTTAGCTGTTCTTATAGCCGCGAACTTCTCCTTTTTAAGTCTAGGTACTAATTGTTGCGTTTGGATTTTACCAGATGCTATAGCATGTAGTATCCACCTATACATAGCTTCTTCCGCGAATTTATGAACTTGCATTTCTCCATCTGTTCCAAGACTATCACTTATATAATCTAAGATCACAGTTTTTCCACTAATATTAGAACTAAAATGGATTTTTCCTAATTTACAATCTATATAAAAAGAACCATTCGCTTGAGCGTGTTGAGGATCTAATCCAAATCTTGATCCATCCATTGGCCAATAAGTGTTATCTTGATAATCATCTTGATTTTCAGATGGCGTTCCTGATTTATAGTTTGACCAAATATCAGTATCTTTTAAATCTGGAGAGACAAAAGTTATTTCACCTCCAGATGTTACCGCTGTATCTGGTAATTGATCTACTACTATTGTAGTTGTATAAACATTTGTCACGATAGTTCCTACCGGAAAATTATCATGAGAAACTATCATACCAGCTTTAATGTCCGTTAATTCAGACGCTGTCCCTGTTATTTTATAATCTGTAAGATTCCAAGATAGGTTCTCTACTACATGAGATTCTTTTTGTGGTAACAGTAGCGAACCGTCTTCATTTTCAAACGTTAAAATCGTTCCAGAGTTATCTTCCGCTGGAAAAACAGCGGTTCCAGTGCCATCATCTATTGTTATCGTTGTGATACCACCAGAGTTTGAAGTAGCTTCTACAAAAGTATCGTTTGGTAAGTATTGATTCTGAACTACACGCATACCAACTAATATATCTTTATATTCACCATCTAAAACTATATCGCTTGACGAGTCGTCTAAAGTACCCACCGCTTGCAGTGTAAAATCTCCATCAGAATCTTGCAATGGATTTGAGGATGGGTTTGAGGTTTTAGAAGTTGGATACATTAAGTGTTTTATACCAGCAGAATCTACCCAACTAATTTTAGTGTAGTTAACGTAATCTTGAGGCAAGATCATTTGTAATGAGGCTGGCACTGTAATTTCTTGTGCTTTGCAAGATTTAAACGTATCAAAAGATAGTTCAGCTAAAGCTCGTTGAGCGTGAAAAGCGACATCTAATCTTTTTGCTTTTGGTATAATCTTATCCTCACCAACGTATATCAGCATAAATTGATTTATAATATCAGTTAGAGAAACAAATTGATAATTTCCATAATCATTTCCATCGTAATACGATTGTGCTGTTTGATTTAATAATCCCATTTATTATAGTGTTGTTTGTTTATTATCTTGCTCTAGTCCCGTTGCGCCTTGCGCTACCTCTACTGCTTTTAAACCAAAACCAGCGAGTTTTAGTATCTTATAAACTAATTCTGTCTCTTCTGAAGGGTGTAATTCAAAATCTACAGATATATTATCGTTATATAACGCTTTATCATTTACTATTACGTAAGCCCATTCTACTTTGACTGGTCTTCTAATATAACTTATACTCATACTTATAGTAGAAGGAGTTGCTTGAGTAGTTTTCCCAATCGCAACAACTAAACCTTTTGACGTTATAGATCCAATGGGTCTCTCTTCCGTAGGTGTTGTTAATGGTGAAAACCTAGCAGCATCCCAATCTTTAGTGTTTAATAATTCAACTTGATTACTACTAACTCTCACTGTTCCAATTTTATATATTTTCTTAGGTATAGATATATAATCACCCGAAACTGGCATGTTCATGATCATCCAAGAACTATCTTGCAACTCTTCAAATATACCTATTTTTTCATATAAAACACTTAGTGAGTCTGAGTACTCTTGAGTATTACCAAGCGTCTGGTTAAATCCTTTTATATCATAGAAATATTGTTCGAACATTTCCATTTGAGCTTGGTTAGCAAATAGATTAAATTCTTGAGGTGTTATATAGCCTCTCTGCTCTTTGTTTGCTAAAGCTAAAACTCTTTGATATACCGTGTCTATACTAACTGCCATAATTTCTTTTTAATTTTGTAGTTTGCAATCGCCCCGTAGAGCGACTGCATCTACAGTTAGATTAATTTAATCTTTTTTCAATATTGGAGTAAATCTCCATTCCTTCATCAGTCTTAAACCAAGCGGCTAAAGCTGAATAAGGGTGTTCATCAAATGGAACATTCATTAACTTTCTATCGTTAGAACCCCATGAAAAAGTTCTTTGATCAGAAGATAATTTTAATATCCCCATTTCAGTTGCTTTGATACCAAAGTTTCTAAGTTGAACATTATCATCGTTCACTAACTCTAAGAACAATGCTGGGTTTCTCTTAGCATATAATAGTAAATCTCTTTTAAGTTCTTTAGAACTCATCTTAGATACGTTAGAACCTAGTTCAACACGCATAACAGCTTCAGCCATATCAATATCTAGATTTTGAGCAGCGTTTAACGCTTCTATTTCCATTTCTAAAATATCGATTTCGTTTGCAGCTACAGCGGAAGGTTTGTGTTCGTAGAAAATCTTATCTCTTTGCGGGTGATATAGAGATAAAAGTTTTTGAAGGACAGTTTTGTTTTTTGGAACGTTCAAAATCCCTTTTCTAAAAATTATATGTTCTAATCTTTGCTCACCATGCATTTCATCAACAAAACATGTTCTTTGGTTAGATGTATATTTCAGTTCTCTCTCATAACCTTTATCTTCGTCAAACCAGTGTATGTTACACCCTTTTAACAACTTACTTAAAGGTTTGTCATTTCCTTTTAATAGATAAAATCTATCTTTTATTTCCCAAGTATCTTTTTTTGGTGTTGGTAAAGGTTTTTCTTTAACAACTACTTTTGGTTGCTCTGCAATCTGAGTAACCCCTTCGATTGCTGTTTCTTTTTTTGTTTTTTGTTCTTTTGCCATAATATAATATATAATAAAATTAATAAAATAAAAAGGACCGAGGCCGAAGCCCCGGTTCTTTTAAAAATTGTTTAGTTTAATAAACAGAAGTTATTAGCTCCTTGAACAACCATACATCTTTCAGATAGGAAGTTCATTGTCATTGCATCTAAGTCAGAAGTAACAGCTCCAACAGATCCTGTAACCCAAGATTTGTTCTTTCTGCTTTCCATATTAGAAGCTCTATATCTAACGTGTAAGAAAGGTCTCTTAAGATTCTTTCCTAATGATTGATCATAAACATTAGATGTTCCAGCTGGGATAACAACACCTCTAACAGCTTCACCACCAGTTGCAGCAGCATTAATACCACCTCTAGTAGATTTGTCGTTTAAGTATTTCCAGTCAGACTTGTAGAAGTCATAAGAACCTCTTCTGAATCCAGAGAATCCTAAGTTTAATGCTATATCTTCTGAGTTGTCAAATACCCCGTAAGAAGTACCACCAGCTCCGTAAGAATTCATTGAAGCTAACATATCGTCAATCGCAAGAGCAGTTCCTCTATTAACAAACATCATGTTTTCTTCAATAGCACCGTTTTCATCAAATGCAGCTAACATAGCATCAAATTCTGCTAAATCAGTAGCAGCATTAACACCTGTAATACCAGAAGACTGGTGTCCTCTAGATGTAACAGCTTTGAATAAACCTTCAGTACCAGCTAAATCAGCACCAGCATCACCACCACCAGTATCGATGATAGAAGTAGCAGCAGACTTTTCAGCCTCAATACATACCATTTCTAAGTAATCGTTGAATCTAGCTTTAGTGTCACCAGCAGCTTTTAAGTACCA
>Ga0208793_1001046_pt1 | contig 16871 bp, 8 predicted proteins | sample 17_taG_FD_184092 | JGI IMG/M metagenome (GOLD analysis project Ga0208793, IMG submission 184092) | Marine viral communities from the Subarctic Pacific Ocean - 17_ETSP_OMZ_AT15314 metaG (SPAdes) (version 2) | ecosystem: Environmental > Aquatic > Marine > Oceanic | place: Pacific Ocean | collected...
ATTAACAGATGAAGCTACAATTGAATGGATTGAACGAGACTTTAAAATAAGACTTACGCAGAATCCTCTTTACGATGCTTATCCTGCATACAAAGTATATTTTAACGCAGTGTCTGCAAAAAATGACAGTTCTCCTGGCCTACTATATCCTGACACTCTTAACACGGCAGACGTTAAAGTAGAAAGTTTGTCTAATATTGAAAACATCAGCTTGATTACCGATCTTATTAGTGACTTTCTTAACGTGCCACTCAATTCGAGTAATTATAATACTGTTCCACCTGCAATTCAAGCAATGTCAGGTACTGCAGATCCAGTAACTCTTGCAACTCCATTAAATGAAGCGTTTGATTTAACGCCATTTAATATTGGAGTTATTGACGCGTTTGAAAATGTAAATCCAGGATCCGATTATGTTAACGACGTATTTGCATTGGTACAAGACTCAACGATGATTCCGTTTGCAAGATACGAGCAAATTATTATTCTTTCAAATATAACCGCGGCGTTTTCAGTTGGTGATATTATTACACAAGAAACGTCTGGTGTGGTTGGTAAAATTACCGGAGTTAATAGTGGAGAAAAATTTATTAAAGTAACACCGTATGCTTATTACGGATTTAACTCCACGAACGATATTTTATTCAGAGGAAATAATTATCCTATCCTTGCGGCAGAACGAGATTACACTTCTAAAGTAATTGGTAACAATGCTGATATGAATGCTCAGACTATATTTGAAGATGGTAGGATAACTGGAGTAAAAGTTATTAACTCAGGATTTGCATATCCGGATGGAGAAGTAATCTTCATAGTAGATGATGATAATAACATTCAAGCAAGAGGTACTGCCCAAGCTGTAACAGAAGGTGTTACAGAAGGTTTCTGGGGACAACTTAATTCTCATGTTAATGGCTACACAAGTACAGTAGCTGAAAACGGCGCTGATGTTTACTACGAAGGTCAAATGAGAATACAAGATAGTGATTTCTATCAAGAGTACTCATATGATATTAAATCTGCAGTATCACAGGAAAGATATACTAATTCATTAAATAAAAATGTTCACCTTGCAGGTACAAAGCAATTTGGTTCATTCTTATATCAGAAAAAACAAAACAGTGGTATCGCACAAAGATTTTATCATAATGTTAAAAACGATTATCTGCTCGGCGGTATTGATGTTGTCGGACCAGGCCAGGATACATCAGGTCAAGGTGGAACAATTACAATGGACACTACTGGGTATACCGCTGATAGTACGATTTTACGTGCGGACCTCGTGAGATAAAATAAACGGATAAATAACTAAAACACTTAGGAGCTAATAATGGCAAAGCAAACAATTGGTGTAGGGCTAGCGGCTAATGATGGTGGCGGGGATCCGTTACGATCAGCCTTCGTCAAAGTTAACGAAAACTTTACAGAACTTTATAATTCAACTGCCACAATACCCACAGCGCTTACAGATTTGGGAATAACAGACGGAACTAGCGGTCAAGTTTTAACAACTGATGGCGCAGGCGCGTTTACTTTTAGTACCGTATCAGGTGGAGGCGGTGGTGCAACTACATTGGGCGCATTAACCGATGTTAGTGCTACAGCACCTACTACAGGCCAAGTATTAAAATGGTCTGGTACTCAGTGGGCTCCAGGAACAGACGCAACTGCAAGTGGTGGTAGCGGAATTTCTTTAACTGATTTGAGTGTTGCAGCTGAGCCGTCGGCATCAGGAAATGGCAGCCTTGCTTACGATAGCGGTACAGGTGCATTTACATATACTCCTCCGGTCATCCCAGCTGACTTAAACGATTTAGGAATTTCTGACGGAACTAACGGTCAAGTACTTACAACTAATGGCTCAGGAAATTATACATTTGAAGATGCACCAAGTGGTGGCGGTGGCGGAGGGTCCTCGACCTTTAGTGGTTTAACAGAAATCCAAACAGCTGATATTGATGCGCACGACATTGCGGTGCAGGCTAAAACAACACATGTGATGACTCCTAATGGCTCTTCATCATATCGTTCAGATATTTACGGTACTGCAGATAACCCAACAATCCATGTAAGGGCAGGCGAAACAATTGCATTTGATTTAACAGGTGTAACAGGTTCACATCCATTCCAAATTGAAACAGCAGGCGGCGCAGCGTATAACGACGGCTTAATTCACATTGGAACTGATGGTACTAAAACAACTGGCTCAGCTGCGCAAGGCAAAACCGCTGGCACATTATATTGGAAAGTCCCAGGAACAATTAGTGGTACTTATAAGTATATTTGTACTGTTCATGGTTCAATGATTGGTGATATTGAAATTGAAGCAGCTGCAGGCGCATCAGGTGGAAGCGGACTAAATACACGTACTTCAACTAATACTCTTAACAGCGGGATGGCTGATGGAGCTACTGCAAACTTTGATCTTTCCGCAGCAAAAACATTTGTTCTATATTCAATTGAAGTATCAGACGCAGCCTGGGTAAGATTGTATATTGACACCGCGTCAAGAACTGCCGATGCATCAAGAACAAGAGGTAATGACCCAGCGCCTGACGCAGGAGTAATTGCCGAAGTAATTACAACAGGAAGCGAAACTGTTAAATTTGGCCCTGCGGTTATTGGTTATTGTAGCACTGGTAATACGCTTCCATGCGCAATTACAAATGATAGCGGTGGGACAGCAAATATTGATGTTACGATAACGCACTTAAGCTTAGAGGCATAATATGGAAGATCCAACACTCGAATGGATTGTCACTCTTCATAATCATGAGGACCTAGAAGATTTCTATAATGATATGGAAACTCCTGGTGGAAACTTGTTTATTCCTGATAGGGCAGTTGGTGTTGAAAAAAGAAGATCTATTAGTCGTAACACCCATTACATGTTGACACCAGCAGAAGCGGCACTTGTTAAACAAGATGAACGTGTTTGGGATGTCGACATGGCAGACATGATTGAAAATGTTCCAACATATGAGTTTACCGGTGATTTTGATAAAACAACTTCAGGATCTGCAGATCATATTAACTGGGGTATATTAAGACATACAGTAGAAGACAATTTGTCAAACTGGGGTCTTCCTGGAACGTCAAGTAAAACGCGTGATGTAAATATAACAGCATCAGGAAAAAACGTAGACGTTGTAATATTTGATGGACATTTCGATCCATTACATCCAGAATTTGCTGTCAATCCTGACGGCACCGGTGGATCAAGAGTTAATCAATATAATTGGTTCCAAAACGATATTGGTTCAGGAACTGGTACTTACGCCTATACTCCATATGTTGATGGAACTTATCCAGATAATAACGGTGACGGAATTCCAGATCGTACTGATGATAACAATCACGGCGCACACGTTGCTGGCACAGTTGCTGGAAATAAACAAGGGTGGGCTCGTGACGCAAATATTTACAACATCAGTATTTATGGCACAAACCAAAACTTCGGAACAAACGGTTTAAGTTCATCTACTTATTGGGATTACGTACGTGCATGGCATAATGCTAAGGCGGTAAACCCTGCAACTGGTAGAAAAAATCCTACAATCACAAATCATAGTTACGGATCAACTGTAACACTTCAAGCATATACCGCAAGTAGTGGAGCTGCGTATAGCGCACCTGAAAAAATCAACTATAGAGGAACGGAATATGATAAAGGAAGTGCTTTAGTTGAGTCTGATTATACATCTCGTGGTATATACACAACCGATGATACGCCAACGGTTCAAGCATATTTTACATCAAGGTTTGCAGATATTCAAGATGCTATAGATGACGGGATTATTGTTGTAGCGGCCGCTGGAAATGATCGGTGTAAAATTACTAATAGTACTGACCAAGATTATAATAACAAAGTGTATTGGCCTTATACGTTTTTTGGATTTGACTACGAGCAAACAGTTTACACTCATAGAGGTACAGGTTCTGCAGCCGGTAAAGCAGAAGTAATTGTTGTTGGCGCGTTGAGTAACGACACTGACGAAAAGAAAGCAGGCTTTTCAAATACAGGTTCTCAAGTTGATATTTATGCAGCAGGTGAAACAATCCAAAGCTCATTAAATACAAATCAGTACGCAACTTACGGACCGTATAGTGACTCAAGAGATAGTAATTACGAAGGCGCAAAATATTATGGAACGTCTATGGCTAGCCCGCAAGTGGCAGGCGTTTTGGCTATCTTAGCTGAAAGTTGGCCAAATATGACTCAGGCCGAGGCCCAGCAATGGATAATTGATAATGCTTCCGACGATAAGATGTTTGATAGCGGAGCTGACGACCCAATGGACTTAACAAGTTTACAAGGTGGCCCAAATAAAATACTAAGATGGATTAACCAAAGACCTGAAGAAGGTTTTGCGTATCCACAAAGAAATTTTAAACCACGCCCAACCACAGGCGCAGTTTATCCTCGAACTAAAATTAGAAAAAGAGGCTAAAATTGTATATAAATATTAAGAAAGAGTGGAAGTGACATGACAGAAATTCTAACTACAAAATATAAAACAGATTTGCTAAGATTATTTTATAATGATTTAGCATCTAATGAATTCTATGTTTTTGTTTCTTCGCTTACAACAGATCCACTTTCGCGGGTTTCAGCGGCTAATACTAAAGTTTCAGAAATACAATTTTTAGATAACGTTTTATTCGGTAAAAAGATTTTAACATCTGATACCAAATTCATGATTAAATATTATCCGTGGCAAGAAGGCCAAGTATTTGTTCAATACGATGACAATACAGATTTAGAAGACCAAAAGTTTTTCGCAACTGTTGGGCCAAACGTTAATGACACCGGTGATTATAGAATTTATAAATGTTTAAATAATAACAATGGTGGTAAAGTTACAAGTCCTCCACCTTTTGTTGCATCAGACGTAGAACAAATTTATGAAACAGCAGATGGTTATGTTTGGAAATATATGTTTGCTTTAACTCAATCGGATTTTGAAGCATACAACGCTATTGGCTATATTCCAATCGGCGGCGCCTTTGAGGTAGATCCAGTTGCGTCTAACCCGTCTAATTTTACAGGGTCTGTAGTTGACCAAATCTTAATTACAAACGTAGATGCTAACCAAGGATATTTTAGTGTTACAGGAATGAATGTTGCCGAAGCGCCTGATAACGCTGGCTTAATCATTTGCGATGATAATTCTTTATCTGAAATTGCAAACTATTATGCAGGAATGACTTTATATGTAACTGATGTAAGTGGCGAGTCGTATGTTAGAAAAATTACTTCATACAGCTATAATTCTATTGACGGTACTGGCGAATTTACCGTTGTGTTAGATGCCGATAATCCACGCCTTCCTGGCGATGCAAAAAATGGAACAGCGGCTGTGTATCCTAGAATTGAAGTTACAGGCGATGGAACAGGAGCAACCGCTATCCCGGTAATAAACAATAATGGAACCATTACAAAAATTAGAATGATTAACGCAGGTAGTGATTATACTCGTGCAAGTGCTGAAATTATAGATCCACTATACGATTTTGATCCTGAGTCAGAAGCAAGCATTGAAGTACGCGCAACCCTTCGCCCAATATTATCTCCAAGGGGTGGTCACGGATCAAACCCAGTGGATGAATTTAAATGTAAACATATTCTTCTTTACGGTTATGTTACAGAAGCAGATAACAATGCAATTGGTGCAACAGGTAGTTATTCACAACTTGGTATTATCAAAGATCCTGAGTTTGATGCTATTTTATATCCTACAGAAGGTCCAAATATTTTTGACAACAGACTTGCGATTGTCACTAACGATATCGCAAAAGCTGTATCCGCCGGAACTGTATTACAGCAAATAGATGTCAATAACGAAGTAATATTTAGTGCTACCGTTCATGAACTTGATTACTCTGCGAACACGATATATCTTGATGGGTATATGGGACCTTATGCAAATCAGCCTGGATCTGATATTGCACTTAGTGAACTTTATCCGTTAACGACTCCAACAGGTCAGACAATTAATATAAATACACCAGTAGCAGATAATATAACCGAATCAGCGTATAAACAAAGAACCGGAGAAGTGTACTTTATGGAAGATTTATTTCCTCTTACACGTAACAACTCCTCCCGTGAAGAGTACAAACTCGTGCTAGAATTTTAAGGAATTAAGATAGATGCCTATTAACACAGATTTAAATATATCACCTTATTATGATGACTATGATATAGAAAATCAATTCTATAAGGTTTTGTTTAAACCGGCGTATGCGGTTCAGGCTCGTGAGCTTACACAATTGCAAACGATATTGCAAAACCAAATTGAACAGTTTGGCGATAATATATTTAAAGAAGGTAGCATCATTAAAGGTTCTACTTTTACAAATCTTAACGATTTAAAATATGTTAAGCTAAATAACAAAACCGGGTTTGATCCTGAGCTGTATAAACCAGTAACTGTCGTTGAAGACATAAGCGGTGTTGATACTGAAGTTGATATTATATATCAAGTAGAAGGTTTGATTAACGGACTTAAAGCTAATATTATTTCAGCACAAATCGGTTACGAAACACGGCCACCTGATCTTAATACTTTTTGGGTTAATTATTTAAATGCTAATGAAGATGTTGTAAACGCAGACTACAGAAAAGTGTTTCAGGAAGGCGAAGAATTAAATATTATTCGCTACAAATTTGTTGGAGGACAACCACACCCAACAGCGCCTGGGCCAGATATTGTGCAAACTTGTAACGTAACAGACCAAGTAAATGCAACAGGAAACGCGTTTGGTATACAAAGTGCTCCTGGTATTGTTTTCCAAAAAGGTCATTTTCTTTTTACAAGCACGCAAACTTTAATTGTTGAAAAATATTCAAACGCGCCTAATGATGTTTCAGTAGGATATAAAGTTCAAGAAGAGCTTATTGATTCATTAGGTGATAGTAATCTGTTTGATAACGCATTAGGATCTAAAAACTATAATGCTCCTGGTGCAGACAGATTAAAGTTAACTCCTATTCTTACAGTGCTTCCAACAGCGACTGCTAATTCTGATAAAGACTTCTTTACTCTTATTCGTTATCAAAACGGTGATGCGGTACTTCTCAGAGATGTATCTCAATATAACGTAATCGGCGAAGAAATGGCCAAGCGTACGTATGAAGAATCAGGTAACTATGTCGTAGAAAAATTTAATGTTGTTCCTGATCGCAGAAATGGCGATCTTACAATGCTTGTTAATCCCGGTGTTGCATATGTTAAAGGACACCGCGTAGAAAATAAAGGTCAGCAAGATTTTAGAATTGACCCAGTAACAACAACTGAAACTACAGAAGCGCAGCCTATTAACCAATCTTATGGCGGGTATGTAGACATTGTTGCATTTGGTGGTACAAATACAAGTATCCCTGATATTGATAACGCAACATATGATTTACAAGACGCCTCTAATGTTGATATTGGTCAAGCGTGGGTTAGAAATATAACTCCTACAAAAATATATCTTTCAGGTATCAATATGGTTACTCCTGGAAAGACATTTGCTGATGTAAAATATATTCAAACCGGTGGTGGTAATGGAGATCATATTGAAATTGCAGAAGGATCTGTTTTTAAAGATGCAGATCGCTTTCCTGCGATTTTTGACACTGGTACATATAGTTTAGAATCAACTGATAATATTACTATCGTAAAACGTTTAAAAGAATTAAAATCGCCTGCAAGTACAACATCTATGCAGATTACAATTTTGAATACGGCAGATGAAAACTTTGATTGTAATAACGATGACATTCTAATTATACAAAGCGATGGCACACTGCATACAGTAACAGACGTAGTTGTAAATGTTAATTTTAGTGTTCTTACAATTACTACATCAACGAGTATGACTAACACTTGTTATGTTTATTATAATAAAAGATTTGCAGCAAGCCCTTATGCAAAATCAGTTGCCACGCCATATATTAAAACAACATATAACCCCGCTGATGCAAACCAAAAATGGGCATTAGGTTTCCCTGACGTGTTTGAAATCAAAAGCATTGTTGATGTAAACGGTAAAGAATGGAAAAATAGTTTTCGTTTAAAACCAAACCAAAAAGATACTCATTACGGCAAAAGTTATTACGAACATGTTGCCGGCCGACCAAAACCAGCGTCAGGAACTTTAACTGTTCATTTAGGAGTATTTGAAGTTAATCCTAATGATGATTATTTCTTTACTATTGACAGTTACCCAATTGATAACAGCGAAACTCCAGCCGTTGGGTTTATAAACACAAATAGAATTCCAGTTTATACATCATCGAGCGGTAGGCGTTACAACCTAAGAGAATGTTTTGATTTTAGACCATACGTAAATAAAGTCGCTGGTTGTGATTATACTGATACTATTGGTACGGCCGAAACTCTTTCTATTCATACTGAAAGTGCTACAGGTTTAAACACTCTTAGTCTTGGAACTCTTATTACGCCAGCAAACGATAATACTGCTGAAGCAGACATGGATTATTATCTTTCAAGAATAGACCATATTACAGTAGATACGTATGGGCAGTATGCAGTAATTAAAGGTACTGAAGAAGAAAACCCACGCCCCGCTAAAATTGATCCAAACCAATTAGTTATTTCAACTGTTTCAATTCCTGGTTTTCCAGCTTTAACTCCTAAAGAAGCTGCGCAGCAAGGTAAAAATTATTACGCGGTTACAGCTAAAGCAAATGGTGTTAAAAATTACACCATGAAAGATATTCAAAGAATTGATAATAAAATTCAAGCTATTGAGTATCAAGTATTACTTAGCCAATTAGAAAACGAAGTACAAAATCTTAATATTCTTGATGAAAATGGATTGACAAGATTTAAAAATGGTTATATAGTTGAACCATTCAAAGATCTTCAACTTGCAAATTTAGAAGATACTAATTTTAATGCGTCTGTGCCATTTGATAAAGAAATCTTAGCGCCAGCAGTACGTACTTTTCCATTAGATCTTAAATTAAAATCAAATACAAACGCAACTATCTTCCCTGATACTGCAAGTCCTGAAGTCGCAACATTAAGTAGAAACTCTCATGTTTCTTTAATATCTCAAACGTTTGCAACAGGATTTAGAAACGCTGTAAGTAACTTTTATAAGTATAGCGGCGTTGGAAGATTATCGCCAGACCATGATGGTGTACACGATACTGTTGCCGATCCAATCAATATTGTTTCTGATTTTTCAGCACCATTTAATAACTTTTTAGAAAATCTACAAGAGTTCTTACCATTAACCGGAACCGAAGTAACGACATTCCAAAAACAAATTGGTAATGCTGCGCAATGGTTCCCAACTACAGTAACAAAAACAAAAACATCAACATTAGTTATGAACGAAGGTACTTCTCAAAACTTTAGTGCCGGTGACATGGTTTCAAATTTCCACTTTGAACCATATATGAGATCACGAGATGTTAATGTATATATGTCAGGCTTACGTCCTAACACAAGGCATTACTTCTTTTTTGATGGAGTATCTGTTGATGTCCATGTTATGCCGGGTACAGAAGTTGATTCGGCAAGAGAAGTTGAAAGATTTGGTGTAAAAGGTGCAGAAGTTAAAACAGACGCAAACGGTGTTTTAAGAGCTGTATTTAATGTTCCTGCAGAAACATTCTTTGTTGGGGATAGAGAATTAGAAGTCGTTGACGTAAATCAATATGCAAGCATTGATTCAGCATCGACATCTTACGGTTCTTTAATGTATCACGCATTTAATATTAATGTTGAAACAACAAACATAACAGGATCTGTTCGCATTCCTTCGTTTGATATTAACACAACTACAACTGAAAGAAACGGTCCGCGCCGCGCAAGACCACGTGAAAGAAATAATGACCGAAACAATGATCCTTTAGCACAAACATTCTTTATTAAGGAAGGAATGGGTAAAGGTTCTGGATCAGTATTTGCTTCAAAAGTTGATTTATATTTTAAAAAGAAAAGCACAACAAACGGTGTTAACGTTGAATTAAGAGAAGTGGTTAATGGATATCCATCAGCGCATATCATTCCGTTTTCGCAAGTTCATTTAACACCTGCACAAGTAAGCGCAACTGAAGATGCATCTACCGCAACGACTGTTGATTTTGAAGCGCCAGTTAGACTTGACGTGGAAAAAGAATACGCAGTTGTAATTAAGCCAGATGCAAACGATCCAAACTATTTGGTATTTACTTCAAAGGTTGGCCAAACCGATATTACTCCAGGTAATGTAGGAGCCGCAGTTGTTCAAGACTGGGGTGATGGTGTATTATTTACATCTACAAACAACCGTGCTTGGAAATCGTATCAAGATGAAGATATTAAATTTAATTTATATCGCCACGATTTCAACGCCTCTACTGGTTCTGTTGTACTTTCTCCTGAAGATCTTGAATTCTTTAGCATTTCAGAACGTGATGGTGAATTCCTGGCCGGTGAAAAAGTATTCCAGCAAAAGGCATTATCTGGCGCCACTATCGCAACAGTAAGTGGTACACTTGGCAGTGACTTTGTAACAGGTACCGCCGTCAATGAAACTTATGCTGCTGGTATGTCTGTAATTATTAAAGATAGTACAAATACGTTTAGAGATATATTTAAAATTGCGTCAGTTGATAGCGCAACACAAGTTACTTTAAATAAAAAATTGCCTTTTGTAGTTACAAGTGGAACAATGCTTCCTTGTGTTGACGGATCAGTTAATTACTTCAACGTATTTTCAGATGAAGTACTATACTTAAGAAAAAGTACAGCGGATACAACTTTGCAATTCCAAGGTGTTGATGTTACTTTAAGTAGTTCACTTAGTGCAATTGAAGGATTAGATAGTCGAGCAACTGCGGTAATTGATTCTGTTGATAATATCAATGTTAGTTACGTTCAGCCAATGATTTTAAAATCAAACGATGCAATCACAACAACTACATTAGCTGGTCAATTTAATGACCCTGCTAATAGTTTGCAGAACTATAATCTTCCTATGAAGTTTGCAGATAATAATTACTTCAACAAAAAAGGTAATTTGCTTTATAGTAAATCAAATGATACTGGAAACACTAAGCCGTTTGATCTTACAATAAACATGGCAAATAAATCCAATTCCACTTCAACACCGATTGTTGATTTGGAAACTGCATCGTTAATTGCATATCAATATAAGAGTACAAATTCAGCGGATACAACTTGTAAATATATTTCTAAAACTATAGAATTAAAAGAGAGTTTAGATGCTGAAGATTTCAACGTAATCTTAACAGGATATAGACCAAACGGAACAGATATTAAAGTTTATATTAGACCTATTAATGCTCATGACTATACAGATGAAGCGTCAATTGACTGGATTGAATTAGAATTGTATGAAGGGCTAAACTTATTTTCATCGTCTTCAAACATCAATGATTATAAAGAATTTAGTTATAGAGTACCTTCTGCAAATCTAGATGGCGGGGTGCTTACATATTCTACCGCACTTGGCGAATATCTAGGATTTAGAAAATTTGCTGTAAGAATTGACTTGTTATCTTCAAATAATTATCAAGTACCATACGTGGCTGACTATAGAGGAATAGCCTTAACATGATGCTTGAGCGAGATAAACATTCTAATGCAATCATTAACTCTGACGTGAATGCTCTTAATAAATATAAACAAGATAGAGCTTTACACAGAAAAGTCGACGCGCTCTCGAAAGAAGTTGCAGAAATTAAACAAACTCTTACACGCGTTTGTGAGACATTAGACAAAACAGAGAATTGGTAAGATGGCAAAACCTGGATTAGTACAAATTAACACCACGCAAACATTTCAGAATTGGTTAGATAAAACCAATGAAATGGTTGACTTATTTCAAACATCGGTAGTCACGGCGTCAGCATTAGGTGATACTACTGTAGGAGATGCTGCATTAGCAGGAGATTTTACCGCCGCTAATATTATTGCTGACACTCAAATGAAAACAGACAGTTTGGCACCGTATTCTCCAGGAGCAGTTATTCAAGTTGCTGGAGAAATTAATGTAATTTCAGCAACAGAAAAAGTAGCTGCAACTCTTACTCACGCAGCCGATGGACCAACTTTACGATTTACTGATTCTACAATATCATGGGACATTGGATTTCAAGATAACGATACTAATAACTTTCTTATTAATACAGGAATAGGAGCGTCAAAGTTTGAATTAACTCCAACTGGTACTCTTACTGTTCCAAACCTAAATGTGACTGAAAGTTTTTCAACAACCGGAGACGTTACTGCTAACAACGTCTTTGCAACGAATGACGTTATAACTAAGTATACCACCTCTGATGAAAGATTAAAAGATAACATAATCAAGATTGAAAATCCATTAGAAAAAATGGATGAAATAAACGGATACACCTTTAACTATAAAGACAGCGGCGAAGTTGCAACCGGAGTTATTGCACAAGAAATAGAAAAAGTACTCCCGGGCGTTGTTTACGATGTTCATTCTGATAATGGCGAAACGTATAAAGCAGTTAGATATGGTAACATCGTTGGGCTTTTAATTGAAGCAATAAAAGAATTAAAGGTAGAAGTAGAGGATTTGAAAAATGGTAGACTGGTCGACCCTCCCAAATAACGGTACTAACGGCAGTGAATCTATGTCTCTCCAGGACATCGAAGATGAATTTGGTGGAGACGGTGGCGACATAGAGATAGACTTTTATTGGAATGGAGGAGCGTATGTTCCTGATGTTGCGTGGAACTATGCAATCCCAGATCTATACAACGCAACTGGCAATATCAAAAACGCCAGCGAAAAGCGCGATACACCATTAAGTCTTAACGCCTTCTATGGCGCTGTTTGGGGAACTTTTGTAAATTTCCAAATGTGCGGCGGTGGTGGAGGTGGAGGTGCAGGATCTTCTGCTGGACGTGGATCTAATAACGTAGGGAACGGCAACGCAGGCGGCGCATCTAATATTTCAATGGATACAGATTCAAATTTTGGCGGAACCGCAGCTGGCGGCGCTGGAGGTTTACACGGCGACTCGGTAAATTATCAAGGAACAGCGGGCGGGGGCAGCATCTTTGGTAATGGCGGTGGCGTTACGGCCCAAAATACCAACGGCGCAAACGGCACGGGTTTTGGTTCTGGTGGAGCCGGCGGTGGCGGCGATCAAGATAGTGGGAAAGGTGATAATATTGGATATGGCGGTACTGGTGGCGGTGGCGGTTCATCCTTAGAAGGTGGATCACCAGACCCCCCGGATATCAACAATAACAGGTACAGATATAATAGTGTTATTACTTTTGCTCCTGGGAATAGAGGCTCTGGAGGATCAGGTAGCTTTAGTACAGGAGGTCTTGGTACAAAAGGCCGCGTTGGTATAACTTACGATGGCGATACATATTATTTTGATGGGGCAGTAGATCATATCTTAGGTTCACTTGCAACAATTGATGATGTTCCTTAGACAGTATTGATATTTTTTGGAGATTTTTTTAATGTCAAACACAAGTAATTATTTAAGAAGATGGGTTGAAGATGTAGTTGGTGACACTACAACTATTATTGCCGACGATGTCGAAGATGCCTGCTACTTATGTATTGTTAGAAAAACTAACGGTGTTGATAAAAAAACATGGGGCTATGTAACATCCGGATCTAACGTTGATATGTTCCATAAATTATTAACAGATAATGGTGTTACGTTAACAACCACTATTAGAAATTTTATTAATCAATGCGCAGCTCCAAAAGGTGCAAGGATTGTCGTTGATACAAAATCGTTTGAAGGTGATAAATCTCAATTGTGCTGGGGTGTTACTTTTAGAAGGCAAGAAGATATCTTTTTCTATGATAGGTGGAATTACTCTCCATATATTACAGATGAAAATGTTCCGTTGCGTGGAGGCATTAAATTCGTATACGATTTAAATCAAGATAAGTTTGTCACTCTTAAAATTTATGAAGGTACAGCGCATGATACCGTTGAAAATCCAAATGTTATTTTTAGTGTTGCCGATGACGACAGCTTAACAGTTGTTGATGAACAGATGTGTGGTCACTTAAGCTTAGAGCACGATCTTGCATCTATAGCCGATGTTCCTGCACCTTACAATTCTCGTTTTGCAGATGAAATACCAATTGCGATTGCTTTAAGAGACGAGGCAAAAAATGCGAATGGTACAACATTAGCATTAAAATTAGCTGAAAGAGGTTCACGGACTCAAGGATATTTCTATTCTGGATTTTTAAGAAGGAAAATTCATCCTGACGAAAATAAGATACCACTTTTTCCCGCCTTATCATAACAAAAAGGCTTTTCGGATAAATAGGTTCGAAGTACCTTTATAAATAAAAATAAAAGAAAAATAGGATAATCTCGTATGTCAAAGATTTCAGAATTAGGTCCGATTACAGGCGCCAATACTAGAAGCGAAGACCTTTTTGTTATTGTTAACTTAGTACAAGGCGATGACGGTACAAAGAACATTAGCCGTTACGAAGTTGTAGAGGCAATCCAATATGAAGTGTTTACAAGGATAAACATTACTGGCGGTACAATTTCAGGTACTATTCAGACAAACAACGTCATGAATAATAATACCATGAATGATAACGAATTCAATGACGGTACAATTAATCAATCAACATTATTTGACGTTACGATAATTGGCGCAACCGCCAACGCAATGATAATTACTGCGTCTGAATTTAATGACAGTACCGGTAATAACGACATCTTTACCTATTCTACAATTGATAATTCGCAAGTCATAAACAGTACTGCAAACAACGTAACTATGACTTCGTCTGCAATTACAGATTCTGATTTCTCAGACGGAACTGGTAACAACAACGTCTTTACTAACACAACAGTCGAAAACATTACTATTGAAGGTGGTACCGCAAACAATCTTACGATGACTGCGATCACCTTAGATAACGTTGTAATGACTGACGCGTTGATTTCAAACAGTGATATCCGCGATACAGATTTAGATAACGTTGTTATTACAAATTCGCAATATGCAAACGGTACAGTTTACGATACTGTAGTATCTAACTCAACCATTACAAACTCAAATATGATAAACGGTACAGGCAGTAACATTGTCTTTACCGATCTTACAGTTTCTAATTCTGCAATTTCAACATCAGACTTTAGCGATGGTACTGGTAATAATAACATCTTTACCAATACAACCGTTGACCAAAGTTTAATTCAAAACTCAGTGATTGCCAACACTACATTTGAAGGCGCACTGAACGATGTTGATATTACTAATGCAAGAATTTCAAGTACAACTGCTGATGGTCTTGGCCAAACTAAGTCAACGATTGAAGACTCTATTGTTTCAAACTCAACTATTGAAGATTCAGATCTTGTTGACTTTGACATGGATCTCCGCAAATTATGGCAACCTGAAATGGATGAAGACTCATACTTCGCCATTAAAAACGCTAAGACAGGTGAAACCGAACAAATTACTTATCGTCAGTATTACGATGAAATTTCTAAATCAACAGAAAACGCATTAAAAGTTTATGCTTCTGTTAGTGGTGACGATAACAACCCAGGAACAATTTTACAGCCTGTAAGAAACCTTAAAAGAGCTGCAGATATTGCTCTCGAAAAAGCAGGCGGATCATACGATCGTAATGATATTAATAACGCGGTTCACATTTCAGTTGGACCTGGTGTTTACTTTGTTGACGAACCAATTTCGCTTCCTGACGATTGTGCAATGACTGCTGAAGCAGGCCAGTACGCAACTATTATTCGTAAGAAGCCAGGTTGGGAAAGAACAAACGGTATTCAAGTTGGATCTGGTTGTTATGTTCAAGGTTTTGCATATATGAACTTTGAGGTTGACAACTTTGACTATCCTGAAGGTGGTTTCGCAATTGCATATCGCCCCGGTGCAAAACTGAGAAGATCTCCATATATTCGTGACTCCTCTCAATTATCAAACTTTAACCGTCTTGATGTTGAACCACCTTTACAGCCATTTAACTCAAAAGGTACTATTGCTGACTTGGGTTTACAACTTATAATGGAACCAGGACATACGCCTGAAGCATTATGGGCTGAAGATGATATGGTTGAGTTTTCAAACGGCGCAACAGGATATGTTTCATGGACTACTGATATTAATTCAGAGAGAGAAATCTATATTCGTAATATTAAACCTTGGGGTTCTGTTAAAGCAGGCATGTCAATTATGTCTCAGCAAGGTTCAACAGGTACAATCCAAACAGTTGGTATTGATGACTTCCCTAACAGATTAGTTGGTCGAGGCGGCGGGTGTTTACTTGCAGACAGAAGAGTCGTGGATCCTGACTCATTATATATTTACGTTCTTTGTTTCGGCTTTACTCCTCGTACACAAAACGGTATGGGATATGTTGCTAGAGACGGCGCTGGTGTTAACGGAATTGGTTCGCTATCAATCTTTGTTCGTACTGCGTTCTATGCGCTAAACGGCGGTCAGATGACCTTGAACAACTCAGGTACTCAGTTTGGTGATATCTCAATGAGATCAAAAGGTACAACTAATGTTGTGCAACCATCTTCAACAAGTGCAACTCTAATTGGTAATACTGATTTTGCTCAAGCTATTGTTGATAACAAAGATGCAATCATTGAAGATATGGTAAGTTACTTGAATGCTAATACTGCAAACGGCGGTCTTGGTTATCAAGGATATGACTCAATGAAGTGTCGCAGAGACACAGGTATCATTATTGATAACGTGGGTTTTGACGTTGCTCTTGATACAAACTATTGGGGTCGTCTGAACGGAATTACATATCAGTCGCCAATATCATATGTGGTTGTTGGTGAACAACTTACCGAAACTGCAGGTGCAATTGAGCATCTTCAAGGAGATATC
>Ga0208793_1001047_pt1 | contig 16867 bp, 16 predicted proteins | sample 17_taG_FD_184092 | JGI IMG/M metagenome (GOLD analysis project Ga0208793, IMG submission 184092) | Marine viral communities from the Subarctic Pacific Ocean - 17_ETSP_OMZ_AT15314 metaG (SPAdes) (version 2) | ecosystem: Environmental > Aquatic > Marine > Oceanic | place: Pacific Ocean | collected...
CTTAAGTTTAGCAATAGAGTTAATACCATCAGTGGTATCTACTGTTGCTTTACCTGTCTTTTTATCAACACCCCAAACCTCATTTGTAAATAACTGCGATTTTACCGTTTCATTATAAGTATTAGCATAAACATTCCCTAGATTGTAATATGCTTCATATTTGGCCTTAAGATCATCTTCATCTATATCTGGATCTTTTTTCTTAACATAAGCAATTGCACTAGCAACAGACTTATCTCTTCGCTTAATATATTCAGGGTCATCTAAATCAAAGTCATACTTTTTAGCAAGATCCTTAATTTCACTAGCGGTCTTTTCAGTATCTTCAGCTGTGCCATCAAAAATGCCTGAATACATTTTAGTTTTATCTGACATTTTTGCTAGGTCATCTTTAGTTTCCTTTGGTGGAATTTTTTGACCTTGTGAATTAGTAAATTCTTTATATTCACTTAACTGTGTTTTTTCACCAGATGCAGACGCACCACCAGCACCCTTCTTAATTGACCTGGCTTCAACACCAGCCATAATTAATTGTATCTTTTTCTGAATTTCTTCTGGTGAATCTTTTTCATAATCAATTTTTTCAGGTGAAATTGAAATAATGTCTCCTAGTGGATAATTAGAAGCAGCTGGCATATAAACATTATTTCCTTTATTTAATTCTCTCATATAAGAAACCATCTCTACTACATCAGCAGCACCAGTTTTCATATAAGGATCTAACATCATAGCACCAGTAGCAGACATTAACTTTTCATCATATTCTTTTGGATCTTTAATATCTTTGAGTGATTTAAAATCATTCATTATTTTTTCTTGTGCTTTAGTAGGTTTCTTATCTCCAAATTGTTTCTTAAACCCGTCGGCTATAATATCAGCAGTGCCGTCTTTTAATTTAGTTCTATTTTCTGGTGTTGTTGGCGGAGTATCTGGAAATGCTGATAAGGTTTCCATTTCACCTTGGTCTTTAAAAGCTTTTTGTGCTTGTCCTACAATAGCATTATATTTGTTTAATGCAGCCTCTGCTTTTTGAGCTTCTTTTTTACTGCCATATATTTTTTCTAATTTTTCAATGTTAGGTATTTCTTGTTTATTATAATCAACACCATCAAATGAAACTCCCTTTTCAGATACACCTACTTTGGTTTGAGATTTTTTATCACCAAATAGCTTAGCACCAGTCATTTGTTTTTTACCGATGCGATTTGCAGATTCTTTATCAATATTATCTAAGCCATAATCTTTTGCAACATTAACTATTGAAGCAGGAGAACTTTTGTCGCCTAGTACCTTTCTATATAAACCAGTTTTTGCTGTATCTACATAAAACTTTGAACCGCTTTGATTTTTCTTAATAATTTCATCTTCTACCAATTCACCAAATAATTCTTTCTTTTTATCATCTGATGCATTAGGATCATTTATAGTTTCCATTGCCTTTAAAACTTTTTCGGCATTTTCTTTTTGGTCAGGATCTTTAATATCATTTATTTGTTTCTGAATAACATCATTTATTCTAGAAAGGCCTTTTAATTTTTTCTCCTCTTCCTTAGGTTCTTTACCTCCAATTGCTTCTTTTGCCTTTTTATAAACAGCAGTGTCTTTATCATAACCGATTGCAGAAGAAACTTTTACCTTTCTTCCCGTTTCAGGGTTTTTGATTTTTTGATCCATTACATCAGCCTCTATGACAACCTTACCTAATTGAATAAAGTTATTGTAGTCTAATACTTTATCTTCAATTAATAGTTCTTCAGCATTAGGTAAAAGAGATTCATTAGTAGATTTAATTTTTAAGTAATCATCAAAAGTTTTAAATTTACCATCATCTTTTGTTTGAATTACATCAATCACTTTATCTACCATTTTATTAAAATCTTCAATAACTGATGGTGTCATAATATTACCAGTGTTCTTTCTTTTCTTTTTTAAAGAACCTAACATTATTTTAAATAAGTCTTTTAGCTTAGGATTACTATTAAGAATATCTTTAGTCCTTTGGCTTGGTATTAATTCTACATTTAAATCAAATTCATCACCTTTTGCAAACTCAGCTTTTTCAATATCAATTTTTGTAATGTCCTTACCTCTCTTGGTTACATAGTCATTAAAAATATTAGATACCAACTCTATGTATCTCATATCTTCAGTATCACCTAATATTTCATGCTTCTTAATTCCTCTTTCCTCTATAAATGCTAAAAGATCCAATAAAATAATTTCATTAATATCAGCAGGAGCCTTTCTCATATCTATAGGTTCCTTTTCTTTCATTAAATTAATTGTATAAGGATCTATTAACTTAGCAGCAATAACTTGTTTAGTACCAGATTTATAAAATTTAAATACAATAGATTCTATGGGCTTCTTAAGATCGTTTTGTAAAGTAGTTGATTGAATATTAGGATTTAGAATTCTAAGTAAATATTCAGCAAATGAATTAGTACTAAAAATCTCAGCATGATCTTCTTTTGGCGTTTCTAAAAATTCTTTAATCTTTTTCTTTTGATCTTCTGTTAAGTAACCTTTAAATAATGGAAGTAGTGGAGTAACACCTAATGCGTTTGCCCAGTCTCTAATTACCCTAGGATCTTCTATAACCTTTGTAACTTTACCGGCAGGTGTCATTACTTTAATATGAGTAAGTACTAAATTATTTTTAGGTAGCCTATCATAAGTAATAATACCAGGATTAGTATTTACAAAATATTGAAAACAGAACTTCCAATTCTCAGGAATGGAAGAAAGATTTTTGCTGGTTACAGATTTTATAAAATTAATAGGCTTTTCATAATAAACCATTATAGTCCTATCAATTAAGTTAATAGGTTTTTGGTTTCCGCCTTTATAAAAAGTAATTCCTTCACCGTCTTTTTTAAATGAAAATGAAGAACCTGATAGTTTTTCGGATACTACAAGATAGTCCTTAAAAAGATCTTCTATTAATTGTTGGCCTGCATCTTTATAAATTTGAGTTAACTCTTTCATTTGCTTATTTTATATTGTCAATTTATATATTCTTTAATTAAATAGCTATATAAAAAAAGGATAGTATATACCTATCCTTTATCATACTCTGCACTAATCAGAGTATATACAAATACCGTAAATGTTATCTCTTAATACAGGTGAGCTGTATAGGTGTATCTACTATTTTACCTACCGTACTTAATGATACCTAATAGTTGATTAATTGCAGCAAATGTACCGGTTAGTTTGTAAATTTTTCCTTTATATTTAAATACTATACCTTCAGTTGGAAATATGGATTCTATTCCACCAATTCTATCAAGCCTTGCTAATTCAGCTTCTACTTTTTTTACTTGGTCAGCTCCACCTGTCTTTTTAATTTTACTTCCTGCTGTTTGTATTTGAGCTCTTAGTCTTTGTGCTTCATCAGATGGATTAGCCGCCAAAAAGTCGGATGCGTTTTTAAGAATCACAGATCCTAATTCTAAGAACAGATCTTCAAAAGGTCTAATGTTTTCTTTATACTTTTTAGCAACATCTTCTTTATCAAACTTTTTAACCATCGCAGCTTCTTTAGGTCCAATTTGTTTAGCAAGAGATCTCATATTTAAACTCTTCTTGTCGCCGTATGCCCACCTCTTAAGTAAACCTTCTTTTACATCTTGTGATAATGTTGGGAACTGTTTGTCTATCATTTCTCTCCACCACATTTCGTGATATTTACCAACCTCATCACTGTCGGTTAAACCGTATCTTTTCTCTAAAGCATTAACTTGATTAATAAATCTTTTCTTGTTTGTGGTAAAATCTAAATCTTTTTGTAATTTAATAACTCTAGGTGGAATTATTTTAAAAGTTTTACCGATATCTGATTGTACCTTTTTAAGTATATCTGCAATTTCTTTTGCAGGTTTATTATTAGTACCTGTAATATTACCATTTCCATCAGTTTCTTTTATACCATGAAATTGAATAACATCTGTATCATAATGAATAACATTAGGGTTTTGTGAATAGATTAACTCCATGTTCATAAAGTCTTTTCCATTCTTAAAATACTTTTCTTGGTCAGCCGGAGAAAGTTTCATTAATAACCTGGACAAATCCTGTGCAGCAAATTGAAAAGTATCTTGTACTAATTTACTAGGATGACCTTCAAATTTATTTTTAAATTCAGAAAGAGTCATTGGATTCTTTAACTCTGTTTTGTTTCTTGCAAATTTAACTTCCCCATCTTGAATAGTAGCAAATGCATTTTGACCATCGGTCTTTTCGGTAGCATCTTCTTCAAAGTTTAATTCACCTCTAAGACCAGCATCTATCATTGCCTTAAAATCACCAAAGGTTAAATCTTTATCGTCAAATGGATGGGCCATGTGACCAGCGGCACCACCTTCAAAAAGAAATGGCTGGCTTTTGTCGGCCAGCCATTGTTCAAACAATTTTATATGTTTCATGTTTATGTTTATTTAAGTGATTCTTTTACCATTTCAATAAATACTGAATCTCCGTCGCCAGTTAATACTTTACCGTATTTATCAGTATCATAAACGGTATACATAAATTCTGGATCTGATTTACTTCCTGGGTTAGGTATTGATACAGTACCGATCTTTTTGCCATTATCGTCTAAGTAATTCATGATTTGATCGTAATCGTCAAATGCATCCTTTAACTTTGCAGGATTTACTTTTAATTTTCTTAATGTACCTTTAGCTTCAGAATCCATCTTAAAACCTGAAGACTTATTAAAATCAGTAAAAGATTGTTCATTTAAGTTTTCATTTACAAATTCTGCAAACTTTTTTATATTACTCATATCTTTAGGTTTTGTTTTTATAATTATGATCCCATAGTAGATTGTAAAGCTCCAACCATTGCACCATAATCTTCACCATACTTCTTAAGTAATCCATCAGCGGTTTCAGTTGCTTTAGTTTCATCAAAATCATCTCCGAATGCATCTTTTAGAATTGCCATTGCATATTCTTTAAATTCATCAGCAGAAGTAATTTCTTTTTCTGTAATCTTAGCTTCTCCAACTAATGCAGAACCTTTTGCTTCAGGTTGTACTTTTACTTTACCCATATTCATTATGTCTCCAGCAATACCTGCGGCAGATTCAGAACCGTCTCCCATTTCTGCAGGAACTTCAGTAGCATCCTTAAGATCATCAGCTTCACCTTTTACTTCAGTTGTAATCTTTTGGTCTTTAGTAACTAATTCTTCACCTTTTGATACAGGTTGTACTTTTACTTTACCCATATCCATTACATCACCAGCAATACCGGCAGCAGTTTCAGAACCGTCGCCTTTTTCTGCAGGAATAGCAAGGCCATCATCACCAGCTTCTTCATCAGCAATTTCATCACCGGTAACTTTAGTAATTACTTCACCTACCGCTTCTTCTACGGCCTCTTCTTCTTCAGCTTCTATTTCCTCTTCTTCTTCTACTTCTTCTTCATCATATGATTCAGTTACAAAATTTGAAAAAGACATAATTCTTGATTCATCTTTCTTTTCTTCTTCTTCATCATATTCAACATCTTTCTTTAATGCATCAATTTCAGAGTCATCAGATTTAACAGCTCCTTTATAATGGTCAGCCTTTTCTTTGTCATCTTCAGAATCAACTTTCTTATCGCCTTTATCTTCTAGTTCATCCCCTTTCTTTTCATCATCCTCACCTTCATCCTCATCATCATCTTCAGCTAATGGTTTAGCGCCAGCAGCAACAACAGAATAATCTTCTTTCTCTTCATCATCATCGTGATATTTGACATTCTTATTTATTGTAACTTCTTTTTCTTTAATGAAATCTTCGAAAGCCATAATTCTTTTTGTAGCAGCCGGAGTTTCCTCTTCTTCAGCAGCAACCTCAACACCTTTCTCATCTTCAACTTCATCAGCTTCAGCAGGAACCTCATCGGTAATTTCAGGATCATCAGATACCTTATCACCTGCCTTATCTTCTACATCTTTAGGTTCGCCTTTAGCTAATACTTCATCTTCTATTTCTTTGGCTGCATCTTCTTCTACTTCATCAGTTTCAGCAACTTCACCTTCGGCACTAACTTTATCATCATCTTTATCTTCTTCAGATTCTAATGATTTAGGTTCACCTTTCTTTTTAACTTCATCAGCTATATCCTCGGCTCTGTCTTCTTCTAATTCATCCTCAGAAATATCGTCTTTAGGTGAGACATCTTTTAATAAACCTTCTAACTTAGTTAAAAGATTTTTTTCTTTCTTTAATTCTTCAACGCTTTCGTAACCCATCTTTTTAACAAGATCCATTACAGCATCATGATTGACATCTGCCGATTCATTAATTGAACCTTCGGCTTTAGACATCATTGAAAACTTTTTAATTCGTTTCATTATATTTTATCTTTTTTTGATTCTTTTTTTATATATCCATCTCTCATGAGAAAGATATTCTATATTAGTATCTAACATTCTGTACTTCAAATGGGAACTTTTCTTCTTTATAGATTTTTCTTCTTTCCATACCATGTCTATAAATATAATTTACCCAATCATGATCATCTACTTTATATCTAAAATCATCAATGAAGTCATATATTTTTACAACATCTTTAGCTTCATGTTTTCTTAGACCTCTACCTATTGATTGTCTGATGATCACTTCTGACTTAAATGATTCGGTAAAGAAAATGTTATGGATGTTTTTAATTGAAATACCTGTGGAGAATGTTCCGTATGATGCTACAATAATAACATCATCGTTCTTTTCCATTCTCTTTTTAAACTCTTCTCTAAAATCAGACTTAACAGAACCATCAACATAGTAAACCTTCTTATCTGTTATTGTCCTAAGTTTTTTGTATATTTTTTCACCATAAGCTATTTTATGAAATAGCACTAGTGAATTAGATGTAGACTTTTTAATTACTTGACAAACAAAATCTAGTCTCTTTTCGCTTTCGTTAATAAAGTTTTGCTCTAAGCTAAATAGTTTTTGTTTATCATACGGATTTTTAGATAGAGATGAGAATGCTTCCTTTTGTGCATCAGTTGCATATTCCATGTGAATCTGTAGTACTTTACATTTTGCAATATGACCTTCTTCCTGTAAGTGAGCAGCCTTTACTTGAGTTACTAACGGTCCCATTGCCGACATTAAACTTAGTCTATTTACAGTTCCTCTTTTAGGAATAGTACCACTTAAACCAAATCTATAATCACAATGCCAGCATTTATCCATTATCTTCTGAATTGAATTTGCTTTTGCTTTATGAGTTTCATCAACAAAGACTGCATCAAATTGACTAAAGTATTCCTCATCCTTTTTAGTTAAAGATTGATAAGTACCTATAACTACATTGGAGCTCTTTCTTAATTTGACACCTGCATAAATCTGTTGAATCTTAATAGGTACTCTCCCTTTATTATATTCTTCAAAATCTCCACTTGCTTGAACTACCAAACTTACATTAGGTACAATCATTAAGATTTTCTTTTTACCTAATTGCTCCATCATATAAGCGACTACCATGAAGGAGATTAAAGTTTTACCTGCAGATGTTGCCAATTCAGCTAAACACCTTCTGTACTTTAAAATTTTGATTGCAGCATCAATCTGATAGTCTCTAGGTTTAATTTCAGAGTTGGCAAAAAATTCATCTGCCCATGTCTTAAAAATTTCTTCATCTATTGAAGTGTCAAAAATATCAGTTATACCATTTAATGTAAATTGGTAATCATATTGTTTACAAATATCAATTACTTCTTTCCATAGACCAGCTGGTATTTTGTTTCTTTTGATAAATGAAATATTACCATCCCAAACCTTTTTCTTTACTAATGGGTGAAACCTCCACCCTTCGATCTTTTTAGTAAGACTAGATTTTAACTGTTCATATTCCAACTCGGTACATGAATCAATTACTAAAAACTTTTTATTTTCGGACAGAGATAGTTCCATTAAAATTCCTTGTCATCTAAGTTTATTCTGTTTCTTATTGCAAATGCCATGTTATCTAAAGTCTTAATACATTCATAGTAATAATCTATATGTGACTGTAACATGTCAATTTGAGTTTTCAAAGAAGACAGATCGGCTTTTATAAATTGATGCTTTTCGCCATTCGTTAGTTTAACATCATAATTAATTGAATACTCCCGGTATTGATTTTTATAATACCTATCCCAAGTAGCATTCCTTTTATATATTGTTGTTTTAAAATCAGTTACTTTATCTAATAGTATTTGTCGATATGATAGCATTCTTACTTGACACTCCGCTAACTCATTCATACTTTTTAGCTTAGAAACAAGATCTTTAATTTTTGTTTTCCAATCATCTCGGTCCGTGCCTAATCTAATTTCTAACTGTTCGTTAGCTTCTTTTATTTGTGTATCATCAAATGCCATTAAAATACTCCTTTATCGTTATTAATCTTTTTGTAACTTTTAATCTTTGGTTGAAATTTCTTTTTAGGCTGAGGTAAAGAAAAATTACTTTTTACATTCTCAGTTTCTATTTTATTAAACTTAGTAAATAGTTTAAGCTTTTTCTTAGAAGTTTCTAAGTCATTATAAAAATCTTCGAACTGTTCAGCCACGAATTCATTATATTTTTTTATCATAAGAAAATTAAATCTAAATGATTGTTTGTAAAATATTTATCCAACTCATTTAAACAGCCAGTTCTATTTTTAAATTCATATTTAACTAGATCGTTTAAATCTTTTACCTTTTTCTTAGGTATACTAAAATCCTTTAAATATTTATCCCACATGAAAACCGTTTGCCCTTTCTTTAGTTTTTGGATCATCTTGGCTTTACCTTCATAATCATTATCAAACATATATCGTGCAGTTGGTATTTCATCAAAATCTAATATTTGTTTTTTAACACCAGTTAATCCTAAAGTGTTTGACATAAAGAAAGAATCTATAGGACCTTCAAAAATTGTAAACTCCCTACCTAAATCAACTGTTAAGATTCCAAATATCATTGAAATTTTATTTAAAGAATCTAATTCATCCTCAGATACATTCAGTTGTTTTTTTAACCTATCGTATATTCTTTCTATGTTCCAAGTTTTATATTTAGGGCCGCTGGTATCTTCCAATGCTCTAACTTGAAATCCTACTATCTTTTTATCTTTATTTAAGTTAAAAACATACAGCTCCTTTCGCCTTGGGTCATAACCGAATTTATCAGTTTTATGATGGAGTAATCTACTTTTGAGATATGGGTATGCTCGGTATGTTAATGAATTAATAGGATATACATTAAAGCCTAATGCAATTTCATCAAAGCTTAATGCTAATTTATTTGCTTTATCAAATAAATGAAATTCCAATGTTTCACCTAAAGAAAAGTTTTTTCTATTTTCCTTAATGAAATTAATTACATCTATACGGTCTTCTCCTTCAAAGTTTAAATTATGATCTTTTAGAAATACATCTAAACTCTCATGAGCTGAACAATTGTAACAGTGGAATTGTAAATTTTTCCAATAAAGATTACCTCTTTTCTTTCTTACTGAATCTGTTGAATCACCACAATAAGGGCATGCAAAATTTAATCTTTCCTTACTTTCTAACATCCTCCTTTTTTCTGGATGAGAATGGTTAAGGTGAAGAACTCGGACCACCTTATCGATGATCCGAGCTTTCATTTCAGAAGATATTAATACTTCTGTTCCCATATCATTAAAGATCTAAACCATTAATGAAATCATCAAAATCATCTCCCTTAGAAGAATCTTCGGTTTTGGTTGCAGTAGCTGTTGCAGTTGGTGCAGTAGTTTCTGTTACTTTAGCAGCGGCAGCTTTAGTTGCAGCCGGAGCAGCCGGAGCTTGTCTTGCAGTAACAGTATCAATAGAAGAGCCTGGGTTACTAAATTGAGAAAGTACACCCATTACTTTGTTTCTTTGATCGTCAGTCCATGGTCGGTAGTCAAAGTTGCCTAAATCTGGTGCATCTTTAATGTAATCAAGAATTGCAGTTCTTCCTGCATCATCAGCGGTTACATCATCACCATTAATTGACATCGGAGATCTACTTCCTTGGAATTTACATGAATCATAATTTGGATAACCACCTTTCTTTGAAATTACCAATTCAAAATTCTTTCCTTCAAACGGATCGAATACTTGTGTTGGTTCATCAAATTGTGGATTTAACTCCTCATCAATTTTTGTCTTGATCTTATAACCAAATTTCATTACTTTAATTTGACCTTCAAGATCTCTGTTTTGTGGATCTTTTACAATTTGTACTAATGCATAAAATACTTCTCTACGCTTAAGTCCCTCTGACATCTTTTTATCTACAGCAGATTCAGAATTTCTAAGTTTAAAGAACATGTCCTGTACAGCACATTTATCTCCAACCGTTGAAGGTGAGTCTGCGTAAAAGCCGTTGCCATCTCTGTCTTCTAACCAGTAGACATATTTACGAACGAAAGGTTTGCGTGGATTTTTTACATTAGGTAGAAACCTAATTAGTGAACGGTAAGTACCGTCTGAACCTTGATCAGGTTTTGGTGTGTAAAGATCGCTTGTTGTTTGCGGTCTGTCTCCAGTGTCTAGGTCCTTGACGCTAACACTGAAAATGTCGAATTCATTTGCCATTTTAATTGCCTTTTTATTTTACTTTGTTATTAATTGTGGATATAACGCAGCTCTGCCTATTTTTAATTTGCCCGGGTATTGCCAATATACTTTGCCTTGTTATATGCCTGTTTATAAGTAACCGAATAATATCAGTTCCTTTGTTTATTATATATTCATATCTCTATTTAGTTTCAGTCTAAATAGAACTTTTTTATTGCATAATAGCGGTTACATCATTTTCTCTAATGCTGAATATAGTATCGCCATTATATTTAAACTCTGTACCTGCTAAGTCATGAAATAGTACTCGTGATCCTACTTTATAATCTGGATCCTCTATGTCACCACCAACAGATATGATTGTACCTGAGTATGGTGGAGCATACTGACCTTCGGTTTTTGGTACATAAATACTACCAATTTTTTCTGGTAGTTCATCTTTTTTAATAAATATTCTATTTTTTATTGCTTTTATCATAATATTCTGAAACTAAGTTCTAGTTGCTATATATAAAATATAACTAATTAAAGAAAGAGAAGTATGTAATTACTAGACTTAAAGTATTTAGTGGTTTTCTATGTATTAAGTATTTAATGACCACCCTTTTTCTTTATTAGCATTTAGTATAAAGTACGCATCTACTAAGTCATCTATAGGTTTAGGGATCTTTTCTGTAAAGTCTTTATCTTGAGTCCATTTCCATAAATCTGTTTTCCTTAAATCTTTATCATTGAAAACATCGTCTTGGAACGCTTTTACCATATAATGTTTATTTGCATTACCTTTACCTGCCAGTTTCTTAACATGAGATGGCTGATAGATTGAAATATTTTCTACACCCCAACCATTAACAATTTCATTTCTTAAAAAAGTATTATACTGAACAATGTCAATGAATGAGTTTCCTTTTGATCCATAGGAGAATCCTTCCAATGCAATCTTATGGTTTTTTGTTCCATATAAGGTTATTAAAATATTTGAAATTAAATCTGCTATGTTTTGACCATCAGTGAGTTTTTCTCGTTCTCTAAGTAAAAAGTCTTTATTCTTTACTTGTCTATAATAAGGAAACCCTAATATTGCTTTGTCATCCATTAATTCTTTATGAACTGAAAACGACTTAGGTATCTTTCTACCTTCTTCGTCCCATATTCTATTACCATAATTAAAAAATGTAATAAATGTGTATTTGCCTTTATGGTCCTGTGTACATGTACCTGGACTATTGAGAGAAAAATCTATACCTGAATAAATCAATTAAATTGGATTAGAGTCTTTTACCTAATACTGCTCCTAATGCAGCACCGATTAATCGACTGGTTAATAAATCATACAAGGCTCCTTTTTGAATACCTAGTACTTTTGCAATAGCCTTTCCTACAGATTTACCTAAAGCAAAACCGGTAAGACCACCTAAAACAGATCCTAATATACCTTCATTAATTATTTCTTCCATAATAACTTCTAAGTCTTTTCCATTATTATGTTCTTCCATAATTCTATCAACTGCATTATCAATTGCAGTTTCTTGTTCTTCTGTTAAATCATAAGATTCATTTAATAGATTTTGTATATCTACAGATTCATTATGACTCTCAGTAAGGTAATCTTTAAATGTTTTCATTGCTCTTTCTATTTGTTTATATATTAGACAAGATTAACTTTAGTTTCTAAAATGTTATATGTAAAATTAATCTCAAATGTTTGAAACTCTATTGTATTGCTCGAGAAATTTAAATCTAGCGCGCTAACACCGGTCATTATCATATCTTTTAATTGACAAGTGACAAAAATATTTCCGTCACCATCAATCATTTGCAATCCAATACCTTCTGGTACAAATGGATTTTTTCCGCTTTGCTTATAATAGTAATCAAATACTTCAATAGCCATCCAATAATTAACCCAACCATCAAATGCTTGCATTGTAATAGTTAATTCTTTATCATATAGTTCTTGTTTAGGTAAGCTTGTTCTGAATCTTCTAGTATTACCAGGAAAATCATTTTGAGTAACAGGATCAAAGCTTGGTCCTGGTAGATTCATTGACTGTATTCCATAATTAAAATAATCAATAGGTTCTTTTATCATTGACCCAGGCATCCTATTTAAGTATGGTTTATACTTATCTGATATTTCCTTAGGAATAAAATTTCTAGGAAATTCAAATTTAAACTGATTATTTCTTGCGCTTAATATCATATCTTATCTATTATGAAACTTCTCTAAAGCTTCTCGGTATTTCCTTTCTATTATTTGATCTATTATTTGATCTTTGGTTAATCTCTTTGATTGTAGTTATTTTATCATTTGTAGTACTAAAGCTTTGATTTGCTTTGGCTGACTGTCTAAAGAATCTTCCTTTCTTAGCTTTTGATTTAGATTGATTAGCTGCAACCTTTAAGCTCATAACCTGTAACTGTTTCTTTCTAGCAAGATCGGCTCTTAACTGAACATTTCTAGCCTCTTCCATTGCCAACTCAGATTCAGTACTACCTAAGGCTTTAGATAATTGATCTACTTGATCTACTAATGTAGTATTAGAATTTTCTAATGCTATAATAGTTGAATTTAATTCTTCAATGGTAGATATGTATTCGTTTTGATTAGCTTCATAGTTAGATATTTGTAATTGTAGTCTAGCTAATTCATCTGAGTACAAAGCAGCCTGTGCTTCCATCTTCTCAGTCATCGTAGCTTTAGCTGCATCAGTTAATCCTAAAAAGGTACCTGTGTACAATACACTTTCATCGCTAATACCATTAGGGTCTTCCATTCTCGTAGAGATATAAAAGTTATTATTGTCTAATGATAATATCTTTTTTGAGCTTTCTTTATCTATTCTAAATAATACCTGACCTTGGGAAAGGTCTACAGTTTCTACTTGTGTCCAATTAGGTATTCTAATTTCATCATTCTCCCCAACGAAAACCAGAGTAAGTGTTCCTACATTACTAAGATCAATTGGTTTTTCAGCTGTATTAGTAGCGGCCGCCGCTTGGTTAGGGTTGGCTGTTTTCTGATTTGCTGGATCAATTGGTACCGATCCAATAGTATCATCATATAATGTAAAAATAACATAATCGTCAAATGGCGATATCCTTATAACCCCATCACCATTAGGTAAAGTTCTAGCACTAGGATCTAATACCATAAACTTTTGATAGTATTCCTGATAAGGTTTGGTTGTAGCTACATTAGTTGAAACACCTATAGGAGCCGTTGATACTAAAGGTAAAGAATCTACCCTTTTTGTAAATGCACTAACCCCTTCTGTATTCTTATTCTGTTGATCCATCAGTCTCTGTTATTGTTTGTATTTTAGCTGGAGATATTGCTGCCTTTACATTTAACTTATCTCTAAAAGAAGTTACATATTTAGTTTTTACAACCATAGTCTCCACTATTTTTTCTGTTGTTTGTCCAGGCGATGCATTGCCACCACTATTTACAATAATATTACTTCCATCATTTGGAGCAATTTGATTGTATACATTAGCCACAGTTGGAACTACACCTAAATTTATTTTCATTAATCTCCTACCATATTTCTTTACATCAAATGAAGTTAATTTAGCCTGTTTAATTATTTGAGTATTATCTGCTCGGTTATAAATTCTTAGCATGTAATTAATTGTAAAAGAAGCAGCGACCGCGCTGTTTAAAATAATAGGTCTAAATAAAATAGGATTATCAAAATTTGTAGTCTGTGTAAACACTTGTGTACTTGTCTTAATAAATGAAGTGTCTATTTGTTCACTCACATTAATTTCATGGAACACTATATTGTTTACTCCACCTGATGTAGCATTTAACTGACTTATAAAACTTTGAAATGTTGATCCGGTAACCTCACCAGTTAATTCAAAATAATCACCACCATCCGACTCTTTTACACTAGCATAAAGATTATCATAAATATCTCTACTTGGCAAAGTAACTGAATTTATTTCCTCTACATTATAATAACTATAACTATTTTCAACTATAGTTTCATAAATACCGGTAGCCTTAAATGTAATCGTAGGAGTACTTAAAAATCCTTTACCTTCAGTTAACTTATATCCTAGACCATTAGAATCAGCAGCATTAAAGCTGTTGTTCATAAAGTAAAGAGAAGGTACTCTCCATTCAATAAAACTTGCGTAAAGATTATCATTTATTAAAACTGGATCTGGATTAAATACCGGAGTATCAGTCTTTAGAAAGTTTATTGAAGATAGATTTAATAATACACCATCCCTGCGAGGTACTAAGGTTTCAAATATAATACCGTCATATCCTGTGAACGAAAAGCCTGATATAAAATGTACTCTTATTTTATCGTATGCTATATTTTGTTGAGGAAAAAATGTCTGTAAGAGATCTGCCGTATCAGTTAATAGTGGATCAAAATCATTATAAGGTACTCCTATATCAGTATCTAAATATGCATATTGAGTTTTGTTTACATTAATAGCAGCAGCAGATATATCTGTATAATTACCCATCTCAGCCGAAACATCACTAGTATTAAATAGATAGCTACCACCCGTATGACCATCACGCATTATGTCTATAGGGTAATCGGCCGTGTTAAGTTCAGTTGGTTCAGATTGACTAGTGTAAATATACTCTAATAATATTCCTTCTGATAATTGTAAAAATTTAGATGATTCCATTATTTTATTTATTTACCATTGTAAAAACTTAGGGGTATAGTTTAAACCTATACCAACATAAGGTGCAACTCCATTACCGCTGAAACCGACACCTAGTTGTAATCCTAGTCCTAATGTTTTTCTGTTTTCATATTGTAATCTTTTAAACGCGCTACTTCTCTGGTCAATCAATATACCTTCCGCACTATTAAATGTAGTACCAGGATAATCAGTTAAAAGATTTACAAATAATTCTTTTGTTTTACTGTCTCTTGTTAATGAGGCAGATAAAAATATGTTTTGTTTTAGATCAATTGTTGCATTACCGAAATTTATTGAAGCCCCATCAATTTCATAAGGGACAAAAACCCCAACATCTCTAAAGCTTTTACCCCAAGCAGCCGTATCCGAAACTGTTAATGCTGAATTAAAATTTCCTAGTATAGTATCAATAACATTTACAGGTATTTCTACAATAACTTCCTTTATTACAGTTTCTGTTTTAATGATCGTTAATGGTGGTTTATCTTTTTCAAAATCCAGCTCATCTGAAATTTCCTCTATTGTTAAATTAAGAGCTCTTATTTCAGCGGCAGCATTTCCATTTCGGTCAATGTAGTTTTCAATAGTATCTAATGAAGCTTTCCAATTATTACTAATCTTAGTAGCTTCCCCTTTTGCTATATCTGTTTGTTCACATTGTCTAAATAATAAAATACATAACACTACAATACCACCTAATAAAAACATTCTTGTATTTTTAGGATCAGTGATTATTGCTATTATGTTTTTTAAAACTATCATATACCTTCTTCGTAGATTTTCATTAACTTATAAGGAGTAACATTGCTTTCTCCATATTTTTTAATAAGCTTTTCCATAAAAGTCTTTTCTTGACTTTTCATAGTATCTAATTCATCAAAAAGTTTATCTCTTTTATCAGCTAAGCTTACAATACTTTTTTGCATTAGATCAATAGAAGTTTCTATTTGTTTATATCTATCTACAAAACTAGTTAATTCTTTCTTTTCTTTTTTTGTCATTTTTATTTACTTAAATATTAATATTTTAATTACGAGCCAGACACAGGTTGCATATTGTACGCGATTGGATTTTCTTCTTGGTAAGTTCCTAGCGTAAGATTTTTCAGAGTCCAACCTTTCTGTAGAATCACCCCACCAGCAGCATCAGTTCCATTTCCATTATAAAAAGTTTGCTGCCCCATGTTACTAAAACTAAAGTTAAATAAACCAACCTTAGAAACATATGTAGTTGTACCAGATCCAAAGTTTTGAATATCAGCCGCTGACGTGTCAATTGAACCTGCCTTTTTCATAGTTATCACGCCGGCGTCATCTAGATTTTCGTAGTAGACTGTAATTGACCCATATTGGGTAGCTGAGTTGCATTGGCCAAACTGACCATCACACCAAATAAATTTGGAAGGCATGTTAAATATTTCAATTATAAACTGCTGACCTAAAACCATGTTTGCATTGTTAAACTTTAATACTAAATCGCATGCCCATCCCGCTTTGTTGTTGTTAGGCATACTATTAATAGCTGTTAATGAATTAACTGGTGTAAACGTACCTATATTAACTCTTAGATATGGGGTTTGGGCGGTAACATTATAAGTGTTTCCATCAACATTGTTAGAGTCC
>Ga0208793_1001053_pt1 | contig 16773 bp, 17 predicted proteins | sample 17_taG_FD_184092 | JGI IMG/M metagenome (GOLD analysis project Ga0208793, IMG submission 184092) | Marine viral communities from the Subarctic Pacific Ocean - 17_ETSP_OMZ_AT15314 metaG (SPAdes) (version 2) | ecosystem: Environmental > Aquatic > Marine > Oceanic | place: Pacific Ocean | collected...
TATGCTCAGCATCATTGGTCTGCTCGTCAAGGTCTTCATCATCCTGCTCATCCTGAGCGTGCTGGAGATGACTCTTGGCAAGTAAAACTAGGGGTATGATACTCGGTATCTGCCCCAATTTTTTTACGAATTTGTTATACTGAATATGTATGCCACCAAAGAAAGATAAGCGAGGACGCTTTAAGTGTGAGGGGTGCGGTCGGTACTTCAAGCAGATATCTACATGGATAAAGAAGAGCGGTGAGAAGACGGTGTCTAATTGGTATTGCCTTGACTGTTTAGAGGACTAGGTTTTATACTTGAACCACTATGGCAAAAAAGAAAGAAAAGAAACCTGAGAAGGTTGTTACCCCTCTTGATAGGTACAAAAACTTAGTTCAGTCTGAGCAGAATATGAAGACCCAAATAGAGCAGATGACTCAGCATCTATTCATGATCAAGGGAGGCATCGTCACCCTACAAGAAGAACACGGGTTCACACAGAAGGACTTATAATGGTATAATAACCTCACGTTCTTTCTTACAAGTTTTAGGGAACAAGACCGAGGGACCGGTCTTGTTTTTTATCCACATAAAAGATTTACATATACATATATATAGTAGTAGTATTCTATTACTAACAAGTAACAAAAAAACTATGGCAAAATTAGAAGTGCCGGCAAATGGATACCTAAGAGCAGGAGACCTCGATATACCTAAGAAGTTAAAGGTAACAGCTGACGCCGAGTACAAGAAGGCGGACCAGTTTGGTAACACGGCTGATGGTAAGTCTTACTTCTACTCATTCGAGGACGAAGAAGGTAACGCTCTATCATTCCAGAATAACTCTGTACGACTCGCTCGCGCATGGAATGACGTTGACCCTGAAGTTGGAGACTGGGTTGAAATTGGAGGGTCAGGTGCTGGCGTAGCTAGACAGTACACAGTTGCTAAGGTTACCAACGAAGATGTCCCTTTCGAATAAGCGACTAGTAGCATTTGAACAGGACTCTATATCAAGGGTCCGGAAGTTAACAAAGAAGGAAAGAGAAGTAATCGAGCGTCTCGATAGGGCTGAGTCCCTATTGAGGCGTGCCTTCGACCCTAACAATAAAGAGTATGACAAATGATTTTTCGCTAACCTTAGCCAATTATTACAGCCCGGACCGTCCACATATTTCAAACTCAATGCTGTCTGATTACAGTAAATCGAGAGCATACTACAAAGCAAAGTATATTGACAAGGATCCGCGCCTGCAGTTTAAGGTCACGGACTCTATGAAACGAGGACTGGTGGTAGATGACCAGCTCACCAATGAAGGTAATGGTGGCTACCAAATGAAGTTTAAGCGCTCATGTTTGAAACGTGATAACCCAGATCAATATGAAATGGAAACGCACACTATCGAAGATCAGAAGCAACTGGACCCTCGATATCTTGTTGGCGAAAAAACGTATGAAGAGGCGGAAGAAATTATTGAAGCAATACGTCAACACTCTTTTTGGAAGAACGGTCTTGAGAAGAGAGATTTTCAAGTTCTTCTCAAGGGTGAATTGGAGGATAGTTCTATTTGTGGTCTTGCTGATTGGATCGATGACCTTGGTGACGGTCGCTACCGTATCGTCGATCTCAAAGTTACTTCTGCCATGAAGCTGGCGAGTACAGCTAAGTGGTCCATCAACTCTATAAATATGGGGTATGTGAGGCAGGGGGCACTTTATCAACATATGTTTGCTGTGGACAAAGGAATCCCTATAGAAAACATAGAGTTCTGCCATGCGGTCGCAGCGTTTGTCATGCCAGGTGTGGTGAAGATAGAGCTATTCAGGTTCAAGCAGGATATGCTAGATGTTGCATTTGACGGCGCAACCGAACTACTACGTGATATACGAGAAAACCATTTTGAAGATATAGACAAAGATTGGGGCGACGTAGTAGACCTGAAGCTATGGACTCCATCGTAACGATAGATGGTATTATAAGAGTAGAGAACCCTCCTGAACGGTTACTGAGTACGGTAGCTCGCACGCTGAAACTGCCTAACCAAAGCTATCAGCAAGCAATCAAGCGTAGCCCTAAGGCGCGGTTCTTCCTCAGCCCTGATATCAACTACTACGAATATGACAAACAGTCTCATACCCTCACCCTCCCCAGAGGTGTATTACACAGGGTGCAGAATTACTTTACAAGGACGGGAGAACCTGTCACTTATAGAGACTTGCGATCTTATTGCCCTGTTACCTTCAAAAGCTCTATCAAGCTTAGGCCCTACCAACGCGGCGTGCTTGGACATACAGATGGACGACTGTATGGAACTCTACGTCTTGATACAGGCTTCGGGAAGAGCATTTTAGCGCTAAGGTTAGCGGAATTATTACAGCAGCGCACACTGATAGTTGTACCCAAATTAGATTTACTCACTCAATTTGAATATGAATGTAACAAATACTTCGACTTTACCTGCGGTAGTATTCGAGGCAAAAGGATTGATATCCAACCTATTACTATCGCTACTGTACAAACGCTTAGAAAAAGGATCGATGACGGGCTCATTCCAGCAGATGCGTTCGGGTGTACGATATACGATGAGTGTCACCTCATGGTTCCGAGTAAGTCAAGGGCGGTCGTTAACTATTTTAGGTCAGCCTACCGATACGGATTTACAGCCACTCTCAGAAGAAGCGACGGCCAAGGCGGAGCGCTAAACTGGATCTTCGGTGATAAGCTGGTAGACAAGGATGTACCGCGTGATGTGCCGGACGTAGAGATAGTGCCTCACGACACACACATCATCATGGACGAGTACTACGAAATCATTAACGATCAAGTAGCTAACTCAGTACGTAACGATCTAATCTGTGGCGTCGTAAAATGTAAGATACAGGAAGGACGTAAGATCCTCATCCTCACAAAGCGTGTGGACCACGGAGAAGAGCTACATCGTCGCCTCGCAAGTGATCGTGTCTTCCGCATTAACGCGAATGACCCCATCAAGAAGAGGAAGGAACTATTGCGGAAGCTCAAGGATGAACCCGAATGCTTTGACGTAGTAATCGGGAGTACAGGTATCGCTGCTGTTGGACTTGATATACCCGCTCTTGATACACTGGTGATAGCATGCGACATGAAGTCGGATGTTCTGGTCCATCAAGCCGGCGGTCGGATACTAAGGCTCCTTGATGGAAAAGCTTCAGCGCTCATCGTGGATATATGGGATACAAAAAACCCTATCCTTAAGAGGCAGGGGAAGCTAAGGCAAAACTATTATAAAGATCAGGGTTGGGAAATACTACAATGATATGTTTAAACGAAGGGCGGTGGAGAAACAACAACGCAAGCGCCTCATTGACGCATGTATCAGGAAAGCAAAGGACGGCTACGTTCTATCTGATGAAGAGCTAGAGATAGCACAGACGGCAATCGGGCGACTTGAGATCAATGACGCCGAAGCAGCAGATAAGGCTGTGGATAAGGCTATCAGTGACTGGAATGCGTGGAAGGAAATGGCAGCTGAGGCTGAGATAGAGAAGGACGCGTTCCTGAAGGAAGAGGCTAAGAAAGAGGTAAACACTTGACAATATGATTAAACTATGGTTATCTGATATGTACAAAAAAATAATTCTTAGATATGGTCAGTTTGTACGCTGGCTCCTACGCCCAGCTATGGCCCCACTCTTCAAGGAGATCGTTACCGATATCAGCAGACTACGCGGTGCAGCTATCACGAAGAACGACATCTCAGTAACGAAGCAGGGGACGGTTAGGTGGAAGGGAAAGAAGTGATATGTTTTACACAATAGCATTAGGTATAGCGTTTCTATACTGGGCGTGGACAGTGATTGACCCATTCATTCACTTGATACACGATAAACTAAAACAGCAGGATTAACTGCTGTTTTAATTTACTGTGATATATATCGCTTCAAGGCTGTTGTTTTTTCTGATTGACTCAGATTATCCCAGTATTGCTGATCATCCTTCTTTGTGCCACGTAAACTCTTAATCGCTTCCTCATAGAACCCTATAGGGGCTTCAGGGTTGCTATAGGCCCCTAACCGGATAGCGTATATGTGGTACTTAGCCATGTCATAAACATCCTTTTCATCCTTCATTAATATATCTGCTTGTTCCGCAACAGTCTTATCTTTAAAGTTAGGGTCATTAAATCTTGCAGAGTATACATCATGTAGAGATGATCCAAATATTTGCTGGACTAGAGCTTCTTCGTAGTTGTCTAGTTTGAACTCCACGCCACCCGGATAGGTTATCCTACTTGTTATATCTCTTGGCACGACACCTCCCTCACCACTTTCTCTATATATCGCTATAGCAATCTTTGTAGTCCGGTCTGCTGTAATGTGGTCTGTATAGAAAGGGTTGAAGAATGAGTTGAATATTTTATTTGCAATAGGAGCATCGTCCTCATATAGGGTTTCGTACTCTCCAAATACACTTGTCCTTGGTGCGAGCTTGTCACTAAACCCTGGTATACGGTCTAAGATTAAGTTCAGTGACGTTTCTGCAACACTGTCTGTGTACTTATCTCTAAAAGTATTATCGGTCATCAGTCTCACGTCACGCAACAGCGACGGTACAAATCTTGACGGTATAGACGCGATAGAATCAACAATAGCTCCAGGTATCCCTCCCTCATATTGAGCACTCTTTATAAAGTTATTTACCCCCTGCAGTACGGGCTGTTCAAATATCCCCGTAGCAGAATTCACAGTTACGTCGACCATACCTAACCAGAAACTTTTGTCTTTCACATCTGCCCCCGCCTGTAAGTCAGCTCCCATGGCAAGTAGTGGTGCTCCTGGTGAAAAGAAGTCATACTTTACGATTGTGTCATCATCTTGCTTGATCGCCTCATCTGGGTCGAGACCGCTAAATATGTATCTCTCAAGAGCCGATAGGTTTATAGTGTAGTCTTTTTGCCCCTCAAGATCTTCTGCTATTTTTTCCTTCCCTCTAGGCTTATTAGCACCCTTAATTATCCCAAGCGCGCCCAGGGTGCTACCTGTGGCTATAATCCCACCACCAGTTATAACTCTCCCCGCGCCCGTCGTGATTTCACGTTGCATCAACCACTTACGTAACCTTGGATCTGTGATTGTTCGTTGAATATTGAGCACATGAGACGCTGTATCAAGAAGCCCTAGCGGGCTGAACTCGATGAACCTATGCAGTAATGAACCTGGGACATTTGAGAACTTGATGATAGCTTGGCCCAGACCAAACTTGTCACCCTTCGGACCGAGCCCAACCATATCCAAGACTTTACGTAGCCCGTTCATTACAACATTAGATCTATTCTTATCTTGGAGTGAAACCCTAAGCCCCTTCTGTACAGCAAGTTTAACTTTCTCCTCAGAGGGTACCCACTCCGGAGCTATTTTATTAAGATTAACTAACTCGGACTGCACAGTTGATTCAAAGAATGCCCTGTCAGGTACAGTTAAAGAATACCCTAATGCTTGTTCAGCTTGCTTTAGGGTGAATCTAAGTGGCTCAAGTACGGCTCGTTTTATAGCATTCTCCTGTTCAGGACGTCTTACGACAATACCTCCTTTCTCTATATCTAATTTTCCAAATGTTGGTATCCTCGTAAGTTCTAATTTGTCTGTACCAATCCCTCTAGTATCTATACCGAACTTAACATCACGAGCACCCTTCTTAGCTCCAGACACAAACCCTCTAGCAGCGGCTACAGGTGATCCGAGCCCTGTTGTCCGCTGACCTGTAACGAATGACGCTCCAACATCCACCAGAGTTGATGGTAATCGAGATGCTGCCTCTACACCAGCTACACTCAAGTTACCAAGAATATTTCTTTCGAGTGTTTTTACGGAGGATAGGAGTGATATGGTATCTATAGTTTTTACCTTTCGAGCGAGCGACGGTGGGACTTCCTGTTGAGTGAGCGTCATCAGTTTCGCCACTGCTTCCCTAAACTCATCCGACTCTTCACCACTCTCCTTGATCACTCTCTGTACAATATTAGCTTGCTCAGATATCTGGTCTTCCGCTTTTTTTGTTATCTTTAACGTCTTAGCTAATTTTGAATTTGGTGCAGCAACCTTAACACGCCTAATGATATCATTAGCATACTTAATAGCACCTGCTGGTGTGAGCTTTCCATATAACGAAAAAGCTTGCATAGCACGACCTTTTCTTGTCGCGCTAAGAGCTATCGTATCAAGGAACTCTGATATCGGTCTACCTGATTCTTGAAGGGCATCTGCGATTAACTTTGATGCAACAACTTCATCTGCACTAAGTTCACCGCCTGCATTAGCCTTCGCAAGGAGGTTGTCTTTGGCGGCATCAATACCTCCATCATTCTTAATAAGTCTCCTAGCATTTCTGAGGGTTTCCTTATTACTCACTACTCTGGTTGTAGTCCCTATCTTCTCACCTGTTTCCTTTGTAAACTGATCAGACTTTCTAATTGAGCTAAGGAGTTTTGGCTCTACCGGAGCTTCACCTGAAAGCACTTTTGCAATAGCCTTCTCATCATCAGCATTCCTAAAGAGCTTAACCAAATCAAACCTCTCTTGGAAGTCTGTCTTACCAAGTCCCCGTAGAATGGAGTCTATTCTCTTTGCGCTCTTAGTGGTAGCTATTCCTTTAGCGGCTCTAGTAAGCACTTTTTTACCTCCACCGACACCAGGGACAACATCTAAAGCAGCTAAAACAGGACCTCCTATCAATCCGGCCGCACCTATGAATGGTGATTTATCTTCAAGTACAGACTTCCGTAGTGCTGGCTGGGAGATGCTTTGAGATAGCCGTACAGGCCCCTGGAATTCACCGGTTTTGTCTGTTAAAAATAGATCAGAAAATAGATTAGGTTTTTCTGGACTACCACCTAGTCCTGCGTCTTTTTCCCTAAAGTCTGCATTCGCAAACTCCCTAAATGCTTGAATAGTCGGTCTGATACCCGTTAGGTCAAGCGCAGTCCTCGCTCCAACTAAATAAGCAGCGTTACGAGCTGCACGGTCGCGACCCTGATCTAACATTGTTTTTCTGGTACGAGCAACGTCCTGCGTGAATGGATCTACAAAAGGCTCATGTCTTGCTTTCGCTTTTTGCGTTTTATTAAAAGCAGGAGCAAGTTCCCTTGATTGCCTAATACGAGACGAAGCTGATATCACCCCCCTCTGCTGCTGCTTCGCTCGCTCTTTTTCCTTTGCTCTTTGTATGCTGTCTAGGAGCGACATAGTTTAAGTTTACTAACCGGCGAGTAATTCTCTTGCAGTAGGAGCGTCTGTGTCACTCTTGTTTGTATTTGTAGGTGAGGACGGTGTCGCACCTGAATTAATCAATGAATTATGATAAATGTTCCCAAGGTTTTCTTGTGCGAAGGTTATCCCCTCTTCGGCGCTTGAGAACGATTCGGGAGCATTAATATCTAATAAATTAGCTGCTGTATTATTATTATTAACTAAACTCGATCCGCTGCTGAGCACTATAGGCTTAGCGTAGTTACCGACTACTGAAGTTGTAGGTGGGAATGTAGAGTTATCAATTGCAAGAAGTGTGCCGTCAGGCATGACCTGTGTTGAGATTCCGCTTAGCTCTAGCTGCCGACGTTGTAAGTCTAGGCTTGCATCTGCGCGTGCATTGTCTGCAAGTGAGTTATTCGTGTCAAGTAAGAACTCTTGGAGTGCGAGAGTTTCTCCTCCTTCTTCCGTAAGTCCTGTTAGGACTGCGCGTCTGTATGCCTCATCTCGGAGTGCCTGCTCTTCATCAGCAGCCAGATTGTAAGCGTCAGATAATGCTGTTACAGAAGCCGTAGCCGCATCGAGAGCCAGTGCAGATTGAGCACGGAAATCTTCACCAGCCCTTTTCGCTGCTTCACTAAACAGCGCGGCAATTGAGTTAGCTCGCTCTGCCTCAATAGCTTGGATAGCTTCTTCATTCAGCGAAGCTGTCTTCGCTTGCTGAGCTTGTCCGAATGCCCCGAACTGTGTACCACCAAGAGCTCCGAGCGCGCGTGTTTGCCCCGCTCGCTCTTCACCAGCCTTTCGCTCACTACCAATACGTACATCAAATACACGGTTGATTGCGTCAACCTGGTCCTGGATCCTTGCCTCCTCTTCTTTTATAAGCTGGTCCTTCGTCTTCGTTTCAAACTCAGGGAATCTCGCTTCAATATCTGCGAGTAAGCTGTCGCTTCGTGATGTAGTGCCATCTACAATTTCTCCTTGAAACGCTGGTGCATCGGCTGCGTCCGGAGCCGGAGCACGTACCTCGTCACCTGTCGCTATAGCTCCTGTATCCGGAGTACCAAAATTAGGCGTACCTGTACCGTACACGCGGGAGTTGATTTGTTCCTGGACTAACTGTTCTGTAGCTGGGTTAGCAGACAGTACCGATGGTACATCTGCACCTGCTCCCAGGGAACCTCCTCCGACTGCGGCTCCGCCTTCACTCGGTTGGCGTAGAAGGTCACTAAGCGCTTGCTGCTCAGCCCCAAGGTCTCTTGTTAATATTTGATCTTCTCGTGGCATATTAAATTTCTACTCTGAGGATTATATTGTTGGCTACCTGAAAGCCTTTATAGTCATTTTCTACAGTAGTCACACCAAAATTAACCCGATAATCACTAGCAGCTGCTGACGGGACATTGGTTGAAAGTGTAGACTCAAGTGTATCATTCACATAAAACTTTACGTCTGACCCTGCGGTAAACACTATTCTATAATAATTCCAATCTGTAAGCGTCGCCGTTATGTTCTCTGTTTCTTGTGTCGTCCCGTCCGCTATCGACGCTTTTAGTGTACCGTCTTCTACAAAGAAAGATACATGCTTTCCTGTATGCACAGAGTCGACTGGTGCAGAAGTGAATGTTGAAGCATGCAAACCCATTACTATATCTTGGTTGGTTGTTGTCCCAAGTCTTGCAAAGAATATAAACTCAACGTCGCTGTCAAATCCTGTTTGAGGGGTGGGTGACACATTCCCCGATGAATACAAGTCCTTGTATGTTACAAACGCATCGCCCCCAGAACTATTACTGGTTTCTATATGTGCGTGCATTATTGATTCAATTACATTCCCTGACGTTACATTTTCCGTCCACAACGTATTTGTTCCGTCTATCGGACCAATGTTGAATGTTAGATGCGTCCCCGTAGCGAACTCGTGTTTTACCGTTTCTATGTGCTTGTGGTGATGTAAAGAGCTAGAATCACTCCCATCCGTAAGTGTCTCTGCCTCTGCTCCGGTCATGCCCGTGTTACCAAAGAACGCCATCGCTTCCCTGAAGTTCGCAATAGTCGTATCTGAGTTTGCACCCGAAAGATCCGCAGGTGACTGCGATGGATCAATGAGCATCTTTGTTGTAGCGATAGCGTAACCTACACGCCTCTTGTAACTTGAGGGCGCTGTATTCGTGATAGCTCCATCCGTATCTGATAAGTACTGAGCACCAATCGTGAGCCCAGATAGAACCTCAACTAAACCGCGAACCTGAATACGCTTCCCTGTGTCGTCCGCTACACCTGCATCAAGTGCTATACCGTAGAATGCGTCTGAGACTTCACCTCCGTCTACACCAGCCGTAGTCGTACCAAGTGTTGCTGCATCCCATGAGCCATCCGTCATCGTCTCAGTGGAAGCTATGGAATCCCCAGCTGTACCAGGAGTAATAGCTGTAGCTATTAATGTAGTCGAGCTATCCTTCACTGCCGTCGCTGAAGCATTCGCTGTCGTTCCAGTTCCGTAGTTTGTACCCTCAACACCAGCGTCGTTGATGGCTGCTACCAAGTTGTCGAGCGAGTCTTCGGCTGTAACACCGATCTTCACCTCATCTGCCGCTCCCGTAAGCGTAGTTTTCCATGTGTAAGTTTGCGCCCCGAGTACTACAGTTTCATTATTCTGAGCGTTAGCTGCAAATGTAAGTGTACCTTGAGACTGCGTCCCTGTAACTGTTAAGTACAGCTTACCGTCAGAAGACTTCTGGTATACAGCTTCTCCTGCCGCGATTGTTTCTCCGTATGTTAAATCAGTAGACACGACCGAGTCTGTTTCAGGTAACGTAACGAGACCACGCGCAAGTGTGATCGTAGAAATATCCCCTGATGCTGTGAGTACCTTCGCCAAAGGGGCGAAGCCTAATGTCCAACCTGTCGTGTTCACTGCGTATACTCCTGCTGTATCGATTTCAATGTAGTTTGTAGTATCGTCCGTCATCGTAACACTGGACCCGCCAGCGAACTCTACCGTCCCATCAGCTGCTACTACATATCCAGCTGCAATATCTATATCAAGACCCCCTGCGTCTGTTACAGCGAAGTCATTGAATGTAGCTACGGTTAGTGCGTCAGCGTACTCCTTGTCCACATAGTGTCGCGCATCTGTGAATGTCCGCGAAGAAGGAGCTTTAATATTACCTCCTGCTTCAACTGTACCGTTAAGCACATTGATTACATCAAGCAAATAATGAGCGTCTGTTATTTTTACAGAAGCCCCTTTGTCGTGAGCAAATTTAAGAGCAGTCACCGAAGTTGTAGGTGTCGAAGGGTCGATACCACGAAGCCCATTTGTAGCTGAAGTATCAACTGTTTTCGTAGCCGCCGTGATAGTACCACGAATACGCTCTGCATTTGTTTCTCCATCGTCTATAACAATGTAAACGTCGAGAGCATCAAGTGAGTTTCCTGCCTCGTCTACAACGTCATTGATTGTGAACGAAGTATCAGAGGTTGTCATCCTACCCGTGAGGTAGGTTTCAAAGTTTGCAATTGGTTTTGGAAGTGCCATATCTTATCAAATTATACCACAGTTAGCGAAATTTTGAGGGTAGTCGGTTTAATACAGACCTGATATCTTTCGTCTCATACGACCTAATATTCGCATAACCTGTGCCTGTTGTTCTGAATCTTATACGTCGCCGGTAGTACTTAGGTGAGCGAAGCCTGAACTCCTTCATATAATACCCAGCCGAAACAGCGACGCCTCCGCCATAGATACCAGCTCCATACTTGGACCCAGCTCCATAGAGCTTACTAAGCACCGACGATATACCGCTGTCTGTACCAGATATTGTTCCTACCTCAGAGAAGCCCCCCTCATCATATGCAACCTCAACAACAATTGTTTGAGCCTTGGCTATCTCACCCTCGACAACAAGTCGCCTTGTCTTCTTTAGTTCCTCTTCTTTGTCGTCTGAGTCATTACTGGTCCAGCTTCCGAATACATCCGAATCCTCGATAGTTGTTCCATCGAAAAGCTTATATACATTATCATCGACAGAAGAACCGCCGTATAAGCTGTTATCATTAATCGCAAAACTTCTGAACGTACCATCTATTTTATCAAATAACCCTAACCGTTTGTTATATAAGAATGTAATATCATTGAAGCTTTTTCCGCTAGACTTAGCCGAAAAAACGATGTAGTCATTCCATTGCTCCATCGCACAATCAGAGAAATCGTATGACTGTAGATCGAGCTGTAGGGATACAACTTCAGGCTCCACCTGAGAACCAAACTTGTTGTATCGCATGATCTTTAAGTAAGGCTTGTCACCTGTATCATCTAAGAAATATACACCCTCGCCCGTAGCCACGAGTGCATTACGTGATGCTACACCGATATTCCGCCTATAAGGCTTGTTCGTCGCATTGGTATCATCTTCTGTGAGATCTATCTTCCATATAGCCCTGTCATGGAATACATAGAATACCTCGTCGTATACAGCTATTGCGTACATCTCACTATTCCCTTCACCCTGAAAGAAGAAGGCTCCCTCCCCTGCTACACGTGCAGGAGTTGTAAATTGGAAATCGAAGATCCCCTCGGTCTTAGGTTTCTCATATGAGTAGTCTGAGGTTATCGCTTGGAGGTTAGCAGGTGCTCCATCAAAAGTGATCGAGAACGCTCCAGTTGTATAGTTGATTGTACCCGTACCCCCATTATCAGAAGTCATCACACCGTTACCGTCATCCTGGAATGTTTCAGTAGTATCCGTGAAAGAGACTGTATTCCCAGCCACAGGAGTATTAGATAATGTACCTGTGAACGTAACCTCAGTCCCGTCTCCTGTACCAGCTGCCTCGCCTGAAACGTCTGTATATGGGTAGTCGTTATCTATCCATGAGATACGCAAGATACCTCTATTGTTCTGGTCAAACCCTGTACGTAAAATATTCCACATCCACATGCGGTTATTGTGTATCGAGATGTAACCTTTAAAGTTCTGAGCGGCATCATAGAGGTCTATAATATCGCTAGGATTAGCCAAATTTATGCGGTATAGACCACTAGTAGGTGACGATAAAATTAAAAAGCTACCTGCCGGAGATCGGTAGGTTGCACCTGATAAGTCCTCTGACGCTGGAAGTCCAGTCTGGATAGAGGACCATGTATTCGTGGTGTTATCTAAGTAGTACAGGACGGTGTCTACTTTCTTGTACGTGTGCCATACGCCGTTCCCATCCGTAGCACAGAATACACCGTCAACTGGACCTGTTGCCGATAGGTCGTCTCCTATAGCTGTTTGACCACTAACGAGTTCTATGCGATCACCGAGGCTAAGGAAATTAGTGCTGTCACTCGACGAACCCTCTGGAATTGCCTCGTCTCCGAAACGTGTGATGAGCCCCTGATCGAATACGCTTACTTTGTTTCGGTTATATGGCATACTAAAGTGTGTTTATTGCTCCCGGCCACGGGCTTATTGATTCTAATGAAGGCTCCATGCTATTCCCGATGCGCTCATCCCATTGCTGCATTTGATTGAGCATGAGTACGTACTCAGCATTCATCTCGTTATTGAACATTCGAGACTTCTCGTCCTGCTCGTTATACCAGAAGTGCCGTGCCATCTCATACGCTATGATTGGATGGAATGCGGAGTTGAATATAGGTGAGGTACCAGAAGCTATATCGCTTGGCTCATACAAATAATCAAAGAATACCGCCCAACCTACGCGTGACGCAGGTGGAGACTTGGTGAATACGTAGTTACTGTTCACAGGGTCAATGTAGAAGTAGTTGTCACTAGATGCGTACTCTAATCTCCTCCTCCACGGAACTGGAGACATCTCGTAATAATCGCTAAGGTTAGCGGAATTTTGGAGCGTTATCTTCATAGGAGAGAGGAAGTCTGAAGGTAGCGCGTACGCGGATGTGCCTGAAGCAACTGTATCTGATGAGATCCCTTTGTTTAGAAAATTCCATTCACGAGATGCAAGAAGTCTCTTATACGCAATATTAAGAAGAATGAGAGCTTGTGCCTCACTTGTATTATCGTCGTCAACCAAGAATTGGAATTGTGTAATGATTTCTGCACCCGTCATAGAATTGTTTTTATTTACTCACCTTATCGATCTTATGAGCAATAGTACTTACAGTGAGAGTCCCGATTAGCCCAAATAGAACATCGACGTCTGCAAGGGTCCATTGACCAAAAATGATTCCTAGCCATAAAGCTACTGCCCCTGCTACTAGAATGTGTGTTTTGTATCCGTTTAAGTAATTCATATTATTTTTTTAGTTTTCTTTTCGTCCTCTTCTGTTCATAATTATACAACAATTGTGCAATCCATTCAGCATCTACCTTTTGGCGTGGTGCTACGGATAGGTCAAATTCGTTGCGTGTGAACCAATCCCAGCCCATACTAGCCCATGATGAAGGCTTATTTGTATTGACGTGAGCGGTTGGTGTACCGTCCGATGATAGGTTTTCCAGCTCTCTGAACAGCCACTCCTTTTGTATAGCGTGTCCAGGGCATGACTTGTTAGAGAAATCTCTGTGGAAGAACACCTGCTCGTTATTGAGTTTCAATGTTTCCATGAGTACCTTGATAGCTGTGAGCGTATTCTTCTTTGTTTTACCGGTCCATACGTCTGTATCGTAGTCACCTACGACCTCTATTCCGATTGAATATCCTGTCATGCGTCCCCATTTATACGTTGAGTTCCCAACTCCTGCATGAATCCCTACATCGTACATATTCGTAAACGTCCATACTCCATCTTCTGCTATGAATAAATGGGGTCCAGCACTCCATTTCTTTCCTTCGTAATATGTTTTAAGTCCTTGAATAGACCGTTCGCCCTGCCATTGTTCCTTGTTAGGTCGCCATGTGTGGTGGATCACAAGGGATGTTGGTGGAATTTTACCGAAGTCAAACCCCTTGACGTAATCTACGAACTCTCTGGCTGTATAATTTTGTCCTTCTATCTTCATATAATTAGTTAATAATTATTGATTCTGTGAACACCTCTTGTTCGTGCGTCCTTAGATGTCCTCTACTAACAACCGTGAACTTCATTCTATATTCCCCTGCCTCAAGCTCTTCAGGTACTTCTTTTGGGGTAGATGTAACCATGTTGCACCCCTCATCTGTTGATACAAGCGTACTAGGGAAGTGGATGATAATATCTCCCTTTGCGTCTATCCATTCCTGTGTAAAGGTGAATTGCGTTGGATAGCGTGAGCATCTTTCTATATCAAATGTGAATGTTTCTCCCGGTTCTAGCGGCTGGTCACTCACAATAAAGGGGTCGTTTATGTACTCCACGGGGTCAGGCTCCAGTGCAAATGCTAAAGCATACCCTCCTATAAGCAGTGCACATAGCCCCAGTGCTGCGAAAGCAAGCAGTTGTTTCATTCTTTCTGTAAGCATACTTAAAGAACCTGCGTTAATACCGCTGTTAATACACCAATCAGAACAACACCTATGCCACCGTATACAGCCTTCTCTAATGGAAGAAACCGAGCGAGTGTAACGTAACGCTCCAGCATGGCATAAAGCCTACTGTTCTCTTTCTCTAAGTCTAAGACCTTTTGCTCTGCTACCTTCAGGTCAACGCTGAGGTCGTATATTTGTTTTTGTACATCTTCTGGCATATTAAATTACTGTTCTTGCTATTTCAAACCAATCTGTGCCGTCTAGCTCTAGTGTTAGCGTGTCATTAGCAGTAGCAGAGAGGTTCCCTGATCCTGCAAGTCGCAATTGCCCGCTACCCCCCGCCTGATCCGTAACAGTGAGAGATCCATCAAACTTCAAGCGAATCCTCGCTCCTTCGGCCCACCCTAGCACCGCGATATTATTAACTGTTGTTGTCCCTGTTATGTCGAAGCTCTTTCCTGCACCAAGCGTAAGTGACGATGCACTAGCCACGTCCGACCCCTTCTCATCATACAAGTGTGAGGGAACCGAACCATTCGTGATTATTGTTCCGTCTGCTGCATAAGCAACCTCGCTCGTTCCACCGTCCGCACTCACAGCATTTGTGTTGGTAGCGGTTGTTACCGAACTGTTGGCTCCTATCTCCACAAGAGCTGCACGCTTTGCTTTTACAACATAATCACTCGTTACTTCTCCGTATAGATGTGGCAAGAATACTGCACCACCCAGAAGCTTGTCATTCACGTTTACAAGAACAGCCTCGGTGTTTGAAGCCGATACTGTTCCTGAACCGTTTTCAAATAACCATATGTCCTCGTCTCCGATACCGTCCCCGTTGAATACCGTACCACCCTCAATGAAGATACCGTTTGACCCTAGACCTCTAAACACGATACGTCCGAGTGAGTTAACCTTAGCTCCGATCTGAATCGGGATATAGTCTGCGTTTGCCACACAATTCTCTGTATCAAATACAGTACCCTGATCCCATCTGTTGAACCCGTCATTTGTAAGTGTGTGGAATCCTCGTGAAGCGTTACCGATGTTCGCAATATAACAATTACTTGCGAATGCCCGACCGAATCCACCAGATTGAAAACGGTTGATGTGTGAGTGACATTCCTTGATCTCCACCTTATCTGTAGCAAGGAAGAAGAAGACTTTGTTCCCTGTAAATTTCAAATTATAAATATTGAGCTGTACCGACCCAAGTGCTACCACTGTATTATCTAAATTGATAGTCGTGTTCTGACTAATAAGTGTGATGTCGTCTGCTGTTGTAGGTGCTGCTATAGCAAGGTTTGTTCCTTGGTTTATCCATAGCCTGTTACCTGTATTACGCCATACCCAACCGATACGCCCATTTGCTGCGCCTCCATCATAGCGGATCATGCGTCCACGCCATTCGTTATTGGACAGTGCTGCTCCATCTACTGTTACTGATACGAGTTCATCTTCCGTCGCGTGATGCACCGTTGTAATGTTTCGTGTTTCCTCGTCTGACTCCGTACCCTGAATCGTTATGTAGTTCATCTGAGTGAGGATCGTTGGAAGCCCAAAAGTACCAGTACCTAGCTGGATTGTTACTGCTGAACCGTTATTGATACCAATAAGCTGCATCGCCTTCTCTACGGTAGCGAACGGGTTGCCTGACGACCCATCACCTGTATCGTCATTACCAGTTGTTTCAACATAAATAGTAGACGGCGTGAATGACGGCGTATTGTATGGGCGATAAGTGTCTTCAACGTAATCAGCGAGAGCACTGATTAATTCTGGGTCATTGAGTATCGGATGATCACCTCGTATTAAACCTGATATGGACTCACGAGCCATAAACTTATTTTATTAGAATATCGAACCCTGCTATAGACGCGATATCTTCTAGGGCCGACTGTTTAGATGTAGCGGCAGACTTTTTTAGGTGGTACACCGCCGTATTGTTCCACGTGGAACGCTCTGAGTAATCATAGTCAGCACCCAATATATCGAGTACGTCCTGATGATTGTTTTTGATGTCGAAGTTTGTGCAAGTAATAGTCATATTATGCGATTCCGTATGCTCGGGTCTCAAGAGCACCCTTGTAATTCCTTAGCTGGTGTAGCTGAGCTGCTTGTGGGTTAATGAGGAATACTGGTCGTAGC
>Ga0208793_1001055_pt1 | contig 16677 bp, 28 predicted proteins | sample 17_taG_FD_184092 | JGI IMG/M metagenome (GOLD analysis project Ga0208793, IMG submission 184092) | Marine viral communities from the Subarctic Pacific Ocean - 17_ETSP_OMZ_AT15314 metaG (SPAdes) (version 2) | ecosystem: Environmental > Aquatic > Marine > Oceanic | place: Pacific Ocean | collected...
ATACTTGCCTTTTTGTATGCTGTCTTTAGATCTTTGTCGGAAGCGTCCTTTTGAACACCTAAAATAGAATAATAGTCCATGCTATTATTTACCGCATGGACTATTATGTAAACTTAGTAGTGATATTATTTGTTGGTAACTGCTTCTTTAGCATAAAACGCTGCTACAATTGCTGCTACAGACACAAAGTATGTCGGAGCCATATCGCCTAACGTTTTTGCTGCTTGATCAAGTCCCATTAAAACTGATACTACAACAGCAAATGGGTATAGTAACATACCAAACAATGCGAACCATGCCATTTTACGTTGTGCATCACGCATTGCATCTTGGTCTTCTAAACGCTTGCGTTTGAATTCAAGATCCATTGCCATTTCTTCTGCAGAAATGTGTCCATCTCCGTTTGCATCCATAGCTTTTGCTACTTCTGCATCAACTGTTACTGCCTTCTTATCTGCCATTATTTTTCCCCCTCGAGTTTGGCGAGACGCTCCTCAATTGCGTCAATTTTTTTAGTAATTTTAGGATATTTTTTACGCCATGCATCCTCAGGTTGTTCTAACCATGTCCAGCCATAACGTTCTACGAGGAAATCAATTGCACTGTCTACCTTTGCATATCCCCAAAGCCCTATTCGTGTTGTGCTTATATATGCTACAAATATAGCACCTATTACACTGCCACCGATTGCTGTGTAAATCCACAGACGGTCAGTTGCCATTCTTTCAATCATTTCCCACATAGTAATCCCTCAATTATTATGTTAGTATTTATCCATCCACTTTGGCAAACTGCCTGTTGTTTCTTGCTGTGTTGGATATCTTCGTATGCCTAATGCTCGTTGAGGACGGTATAGATCATATCTCACTTCGTTGTTTTGATTGCCGCCAAGTATAACCCAATACTCTCGACCGTTGTGCATCTGAGTATCAACATAAAAGCCAACATGCCCTTGCCATCCGTTGTTGCCTCTTGGGAAGACAACAACGTCTCCACGTTGTATATCTGTACGTTCTACCTTCTCACCCCAATATAGAAAACTACGTGCCATCAGCGGAGGATACTTTGTTTGATCGTTTAAGTTAGGTATGCCGTCTATTTCTAAAACAGCATTAACAAATGCTGCACACCATTCTGTACGTACAGGATCTACATCTAATAGTTCTTTAAGTTCGTTACGATGTACTCTTTCCTGTAAGCCAATGTATGGTTGCGCCGATGTCACAGGATTAGTTTCGGGTATAGAATTACACGATGCTACAAAAAACACAACTGAAAGGATACTAAGATTTTTCATAAAATGATTAAATTATTCTTTAATAATCTTTCATTCTATTTCGCCTTGTACGGCGTTATCCATTGCTTCTTCTGCGGCTTCGTAATAACCTTCATAAGCTGCAATAATAGCTTGCTGTTGTTGTACTAATGCACGAATATCACTGAAGTTTAATCCTAATGCACTGTAACCGTCACCTGTAAGTGCGTATAAAGCAAATGCTTTGCCTTCTGAATTAAGTTTAGCAATAACAGCGTCAACGTTATCTTCATTAATTACTATCCATTCGAAATTACGCATGTTTAGTTCGTCTACTGGAGGCAAGGTAAGGGTAGGTTTTTCAACTGGTGCTGTGCTTATGTCAATTACTTGGGGTTTCGTTGAGCAAGCCGCGAGACTTATAATCATCGTAAAACCAAGGACACTCTTTGTTAAAAGCGATGCCATTTTCTGCGTTCCTTTCCTTCTCATTTAATTCTGCTCCTGATAGAAGTTCAAAACATCTACCTGCGTTTAGTGTACCTCTATTTACAGCACGTTCAATGCTTTCTGCATTTGCTATTGCTGCTGCTGTTAAATCTATTTCTTGTAGTTTGTCTGCAAGTCTTTGATTCTGTCTACGTATGCTTACGTACTGTTCGTTTAGTGTAGCAAGTTCGCTGGATGCTTTTGCATAATCAGTTTCCAGCGAACTTATTGTTTGTTCGTTTAGTTCGACTGCGGTATTAAGTTTAGCATTATTTGATGTTAATATAGCCAAACGTTCTTGTGTATCGGTATAATACCAATAACCAATGCCGCCTGCGCCTAATAACAATATAAACATTACTAATGCTAACTTACTACCCATATCTTAATCGTCCAATAACTTTGCAAATGTAGCAGGCCCTGCAACACCGTCAGGTGTTAAGCCGTTTGATAGTTGCCATGCCTTTAATGCTCGTTCTGTACCAGGACCAAAGTCTCCATCTGCGCCAATGCCTAATGCTTCTTGCATTATTTTAACACCTTCGCCTTTAGAACCTTTGCGTAGTACACCGATGTCATCTAAAATTTCCGAAACATCATCATCGTCTGCTGCTAAATCTTCTGCATCCATACCTAATACTTGCATGGCGTGCATATAGCGTTTCTTACGATCATCAAGACCGATTGATCCGCCGTTGATTTTCTTAGTCATACGTTTTACATCATCACCGTCTGCAATGTCATTTAGATTGTTTGCGTCCCAGAACCAACATGCTGATTCAATAGCACCTTTTGGTGTTGCTACATATTCTGCTGCTTCTTCTGCTGTTATATCTATAGTCTTACCAAAACGTGTATAGTTTTCACGTCCTGTTAATTGCTTTAGTCCGCGACCTCTAAATAACCAACCATCGCCTTCGTTGACATTGCCCATTTTGTACTTACGGTACTCGTCCATATATACATAGTTTGCAATCATTTCAGGCTGTCTATGATATTCGTCTGCATCACGCTTAGGTGCTGCTCCAAAGTAACGTCCAAATACAGCACGTAATGCTTTTGACGAATAGTTTAGGTTTTCTTCTAAGCGTTTAAAGCCTGCTGATTCGTGCGCACATTGACTTAGGAAGTGTGCTACTCTGCGTTCAGTTGTAATACCGTATTTTGGTAATAGTTCGCATAAAGCATCAAACCAATCATCAGCATCAGCACTGATAATTTCAGCCAGGTGGTCTTTAGTAAAGTCAAATTCAAAACTCATTTTTAGATCCTTTTTAAAACGAGAGCCTTATCTTCATTTTCAAAAACAAGACTGTCTCCATACTTACTTATGTTATAGTCTCCGACATACTTGGTCAAAAAGAGTATCTCAGGATAGCTTTCCATCAAATCAAATTTGCCATTAATCGTTTCTAATATAGTTTGTTTGTCGTTAAAAGTTATATATTCAAAAAGCAATGGATCAGCATATGCTTTTTTTATTTTTATTGTATTTTCGTTTATTATTATATCTTCTATATAGCTTTTATTAAAAAAGTTTTTATAGTTGTTTAAGTTACTTTCATTTACAGTCATTTCGTAATCTTCAGCAGTAAGGGGTATGCTTCCGCCTAATAATTCTTCATCAATTACTGTACTGTCAAAACTTTTATAGTATCTGTATTTGAACTCGTCTAACTCACATAAACTTTTTAGTCCATTTATAAGTTCCATTATTTCTTGTGGAACTGATGTTTTTCTTTCCATCTCAACAAATACTTTATACGTACCGTCGCTTTGTTCACCAGCAGTTACGTCAGCATCTAAGACAAAATTATATCCTTTTTCAATAAAGTCTACTAAGTCTTCGCCACTTTCTTTAGTAAGAGTACTAAAACTTAGTGTAACAATATCTTTATCGTTACCCATTTTTGATTTATAACTATCAATTTCAAAAATATTATAAACTAAATCTTTTAGATCGCCTTGGTGTAATCCCATTTTAGATTCCTAAATCTTCATCAGCACCAATACCAAGATCAGCTTCTTGTGCAGTATCTGCTGGTGCTTGTGCCTGTATTGTAGGTTGCTTTAATGCTTCTACAGCATCATTGTATCCACTATAAATATCTGATATCAATGCTTTTGGCATTTTGATTGTTACTACCCATACAGGGTGTCTATCTAACTTACCTTTGCGTGTTCCTGAACGTATATCATCAGGTGTTTTAATTTTTCTTGGAGTAACAAAGTGTGATTTTTCAAAAGATACTTTACAATCGTAATCAGTTAAACGTTTGCCACCATCTGGATCTGGCATTTCTGCATACGGCCACATAAATGAACATGTAACCCAATGTCTTTCAATATTAGGTCCTGATACTAATTCGCCGTCCTTCCAGTTTTTGTAAACATATATATCGAGCTCGTCGATAACTCTTTCAAAATCTTTAAGAATAGAGAACTGTGTATTTGAATTATAAATGCTATTTAAATTATTTGCTACGTCAATTTGCTGATACATGATATTTCCCGTATTTGATAAAGTATTTATCTATATTGACAATCCCTTTGTCATCTATGGTAAATAATATTAGTGATATGAATCACTAATAATCCAAAGGAGGATACTGCATGGGTGCGAAGCAGAAAGCCAAACGGCGTTCAGACAACGTATTAAATTTTAACACTTTTACAACAAAACCTAAGCATGTACAAATAATTCCAAGAAATAAAAACCAAGAGCACTATATTCTAAAGTTACTCGATAAACAAAAAGATATTGTGTTTGGTATCGGCCCTGCTGGTACTGGTAAAACTCTCTTGGCTGTACAAACGGCGGTTAAATTTTTCAAGGAGGGAGAAGTTGATAAAATCATTGTAACAAGACCTGCTGTCTCGGTAGACGAAGATTTAGGGTTTTTACCAGGTACATTAGAAGAAAAAATGGCACCTTGGACAAGACCTATATTTGATGTACTACGTGAGTATTTTACAAGCTCTGAAATAGAAGGTATGATTCAAGAAGGTATTATTGAAATTGCGCCATTGGCGTATATGAGAGGTAGAACCTTTAAGAATGCATATATTTTAGCTGATGAAATGCAAAATGCTACACCGAGTCAAATGAAAATGTTATTAACGAGACTTGGAGAAGGCTCAATGATGGCAGTTACAGGAGATTTAGCACAAGCTGATAGACTAAAAGATAATGGTTTATTAGACTTTGTTGATCAATTAGAGAGTAAAGATACAAGTTATATTGATATAATTAAATTTGCTCATTATGATATTGAAAGACATCAAGCAGTCAAAGAAGTTTTAGAAATCTACGGCGACGAATAACGAAAGGGGCTCTATGCCCCTTTCAACTGTACTAACAAAAATTCGTGTTTTGTATACACGTATGCCCAATGCGGGCCTTTTAAAGGAGGCTTACCGTTATGATCATAATAGGTAAACCGAATATGGTAATCCTTTAACCATATTAATTTTCCACTATTACTACGTTTAGGCCACCACGCAAATTTCTTTTCATAAGAATGCTGCGGATCCTTTTGCCAATTGGCACCCATCATAGATTCATAGATCACTTGCTAACGGAAATATAGAAGCAATAGCTTTTGCACAGGCAATAGCAATATCCATATGTTCTTTCTGTGTACCATTTGCACTGCGTAATTCAATATAGTGTACCCAACTACGTATTGTACCGTTCATATATAGACGTGTTTTTGTTAAGCCTTCGGGCAATACTTTACGTGCTTGTTCTTTTGCAATACCTTTTTCAATAGCATTTTCATAGATAACTTTTGCAACTTCTGCAACATGCTTTTGTTGCATGTCCCACCAATGCTGTAAATCTTGATCATCAGTTGAAATACTATTTTGTCTGTTCTTTTGATCCTGTAAACGTGCTTCACTGTATTCAAAGATCTCACCTTGCTCGGCAGGATCTGCATAACGCTGTGAAAACTCTTGGAATGCAAAACTACGATGACGTACAATTTGGTGTGCAATATCACGTGTAGTATCAATTTCTAACACTGCATTTGCCATTTCTAATGGTGACCAATGTTGGTGTTTGATCAAATACTTAATTAAACGTTCACTTGTTTCTTTGTTTATCTGTGCTGCTGGATTTGAAACCTTTGCACAAAACGCAATAAGGTCCTGTACATTTTCTAATCCTTCTGCTTTAAATTCTTCTGTAGGTTGTGTATAACTTACTAATCGAACGGCCATCCAGTTAATTCTCCTTTGATGTTAGATAGTCTTTGGCTTAAAAAGCCTATTGTAGTATGTATATGACCAGTGTCATGTGCTTGTAATAAAGTTTTGTATAGTGCAATTTCTTCTTCTAAAACATTTATGCGAACTAAGTCATTTATTAATGTTTGGTTGTTCATCCAAAATCTTTCTTATTGTTTCACTTGCATATGTTTTGAACCATCTTGGTCCGATACTGTGTATAATCACAGCAAATACAGTTATTTGTAATCTAAGTGCAATTGAAAGAGCATGGCGCATATGCTGCCAGCCTGTCATGTTTACTGATTCTAAATGTAATTTGCATTGTTTACTTAACATTAATTTCCCTTTCCGGGGTTTTCTGAGAAATATTCTATTTTATTTTCTACACCATGCCATTCTTCAGCATCGGCTGGTACATCTTCAGGTCTCATTTCTGTAATAACTGGCCACAAGTCTGCATACTTTTGATTAAAGTCAACCCACTCTGCTGCACCAGGTGCAGTGTCAGGAAGAATTGCATCTGCTGGACATTCTGGCTCGCATACGCCACAGTCAATACATTCTAACGGATTAATAACTAACATGTTTTCACCTTCGTAAAAACAATCTACCGGACAAACTTCTACACAGTCCATGTGTTTACATTTAATACATGCATCATTTACAATATATGTCATGTTACCCCATTTCTATTTGTTGTTTAATTATTGCAGATATCATATTTGCTGCTTCCTTTTGTGGTTCATGGTCAAGATGTGCTCTGTCTTTACCTAAATAATGTTCAAATCCGTATTTCTTTGCAAAGTATTCGTATCCGATCTCGTATCCGTCCCAGTACATCAACTTATCTGTAGGTTTTAATTTTTTGCATAATTGCTCTATAAAGTGAGGCTGAATTTTTATTAGTCGGTCGTCGTAGGGCATATGCAAATCATCAGTAGGAGTTTTTGACTGATACTCGTCTATATTATTTTCTGTCCATCTGCCCCAAAACATACATGCTGTAATGCTGATATTAAGTTCGTGACAAAGATCAATTGCCTGCCGTAAGTTAATCATTGTAAAAAAATATGTACGGTATATGTCATCAATTGATAATAAAAAATTTCTTTGTTGTTTTTTAATTCTTTTACTTGATGTTCGAGTTGTGAAATTTTTCATTTTATTCTGATCAAAACTCTCATGAACAATATTATCACCAGCCCAACATTTTTCAAAATGTCCTGGATTTAGATCTGGTTCTTTGTCTACTGTAAGATATGCTCGATCAGTTATCCATTCCATAATTATATGATCGATATCATATTCTTTTTTCATATTAAGAATAGTATTTAAGTATATCTCAGATCCTTTGCCGCCTTGGGCGTTACTAAAGAATTCAATATCTGTATCTTTAAAATTATCTCGTATATTATCAATAAACAAAGGAGTTAGTTGGCCATTTCTACCCAAATGTCTACCAGTTATATAAGATGAGCCAACCATACCAACTTTGCTTATACTCACTTATACATCTCCTCTATATGATTACAAAGTATATTTACAATTTTTGTCTCAGCTGGACAATTTAAGTGAACGCCATCCTTACATGCCCAATCTATTTTACATTCATGAAGATATCTTTTTGCTGAATGTACAGTATATTTGTCATATGTTGTAACAATCTTTACATTAGGAGTAGTAAAATCTTCAGACCATTCCTGCATTACATCTTTTAGATACGGTGAATTAGCTCTGCTACTATGATGACACATCCAAGCTGTGACTTTTATATCTAATAATTTACATAAATCGATAGTTTGAGAAAGAGCTGTATGTCTATAAAAACCTTGACGTGTTACGTCTAATGTTATTTCAGTTGATAACTCAAATAATACATTTGCCTGTTTTCTAAAAAATTTACGTAAATCAGGACGCCTATGTAACCAACGTGTTATTGCCCTATGATTATTAAAAAATGTTGTGTAAGTTCCAGCATTATCTACACCGTATATTGCTTCTTCGTCGTGTACATCAGGATACTCTTCACTTATATGTGAATATAGCGGAGTTCGATCGTTTATTATTTCTACCAACAAATGATCAATATCATAATTTTTTTTTAAATAGACAATACTGCTCAAGTATCTTTCCATACCCATTCCAGATTGTGCTGCATTATAAACGGTATCAATCTTTAATTGCTGTTTGATTAGATCTGCAAACGAAGGGTTGCGCCGCATTTTATTCACATCGTAATGTCTACCTGTTGAAAAAGAAGAACCGACAATACCTAATTTCATAGTCGAGCTAACCTAATTAATGTTGCCGCTAAGTTAATCTCAGGATCAGCAACTAAGGTATGATCAACTAATCCTTGTTTAATAATTAGTACTGCTTGATCTTGAACCTCATTGTCGCCAAATAGTTCATTGTTGTCATAGAGCCATCGATACACTTCTTCCATTTCTTCTGGGCGAATAGCACCACATAATAGTTTACGTGCTTCTTGTATCTTGCCTGCCTTAAACAATTCGACCATATCCAGTTTCCAGTCACTTTCACCCGTGTCACCTTCGTTGGGTTTTGTAAGCACACCTTCTACACTGTTCATTTGCACTGTGTTGATACACTTACGTAAGTCTGGATACGTACCTTTTACATATGTGTCAAGTGTATCCAAGTCTGGAGTCACACCTTCTGTGATAAGAATCTCTGCAACTCTTGCTGTAAACTCTGTTTGGTCTATTTTAGCAATATGAAAGCCTTGACAACGACTATGAATAGCAGGGATGATACGATTGGGGTAATTGCAAGTAAGAATAAACCTTGCAGTGGTGTGATATTCTTCCATAACACCACGTAGCGCCGCCTGAGCGTTTGGCGACAAGTAATCAGCTTCGTCAAGTAATACAATTTTAAAGTCTCCGAAAGGAATCATTTGTACAAAATTTACAATTTTATCACGTACATCATCTACTGAGTTTGTTCGCGATGCGTTTATTTCAAGTATGTCTAATGGATTAATATCTAATTCATTAAACAATAATTTTGCAAGTGTCGTCTTACCAATACCTGCGTTACCACTAAACAGCAAATGCGGAATAGTTTTTTCTTTAATCCAAGTGTTTACTTGACTGCGCTGTGCATCATCACGAAATACATAACCATCTACTGTTTTCGGACGATATTTCTCTACCCATAAATCTCTCATTTTGTTTCCTCTATGTCAAGTCGTATTTAAAATTTTGTGTTGTATTATTAATAGCAATTTGTTTTGCGCCATTACGTATATGGAAATGCGTTGCCATTGGTGTTAGTGGACTTAGTGTTACTAAATTTTGTATGTTAGATGATTGTCTCATCATCTCACCAACCTTACCTATAATCTCTTTACCAGCGCCACGCTTACGGCTCCACACTGTGTAAGCAATTGCTGTATCAGCATCTTCTTTAAAATGTGCGTTTTGGCTCATTAAGTCTAGTTCTTTAACACTTGAAGGTATATCATTAGTATATGCAATACAAATAATGCCTTCAATTTCATTTTCATGTTTCAATCCGTATATTTTACGTCCGTAACTAGTGCGCCAATCTACATCAAGTTCTGGACGTACCGGATCCTCTTTGACATCAATCTCTTCTAGCTCTACTAGTTCAGTAACTTTAACCCAACCAAAAAAGTTATCAATTTTATCTTTAAATTTTTTCATTTAGATACTTTCATGCCTTTGCGAGCAAATTCTTTTGCTCTTTTATTAACTTCTCTATCATTGAGTTTGCCTTGTGCATACAGTTTTAGTTTCCAATCGCGAACCAACTTTTTACTGTTAGACTTTATCTTTTTCATCTTCCCACACACTACTCAATTAATGTACTCCACTTTTCAAGTTTACTACGTTTATAGTTTACTCTAACACCTAATTCTTCATTTGTCAAGAGTCCATGTTCTACCATTAGCTCAATCATACACAGTACATCACCTGCTTCTTCTAACAGTTTTAACCGTTGTTCTTCTGTAGACTCTTCGATTGTATTAAACTTGCGCATCATCTTTGAACAACGTTGTGTTAGTTCACCGCACTCTTCCATTGTGATACACATTAACTGTTGTAGTGTGTTTATAGGACTATCTTTCAATTCCTAATTCCTTATATGCTATTTGAATTGCTTTAGATTGATAGTATGCATCTGCTAAAGCGTTGTGTAAATCGTTTTGTATCAACTTACGTGGATCATTCTTACAACACCCAAAAAGCGTTCTAGAATCTCTTATTTGCCAGAAGTTCCACGGAATCGGCATTCCGCCTTGGCGGAACATGTTTTCCATTATGGTATAGTCAAAACCGTATCCTTGCCCCCAAAATGTATCAACACCAACGGCAAACTTGCTTAACTTTTTTAAAGACTCGTCTACAGTAATTGCTCCTGTTTGGTCAAACGCTTCTTCCATAATCTTTGGATCTTGCTTGCTCCACCAAGCAATAGTGTCGTCACTTACAGAACGGCCTAGACGATCTTGATCGTCTATACAGACTTTAAAATATAGTTCCGAATGGGGTTCACTGTCATTGAGTGGATTAAATTTAACACAACCAATGCTAAGAACGGTTGCATCTGGTTTAGTATCAATTGTTTCTAAATCAATTGTTGCATGTATCAAAAGAAAACTCCTATTAGTTAGTTCATATTATAACGTATAAACTAATAGAAGTCAAGTATTTTTTGCTCTAAATCTTTCGTAGGCTAACCAAAGTTGCCAAACAATTGCTATAAAGGTAGCAGTCACGATGCCACCGCCCATTAGTGTAACAATAACTAAAACTTGTAAAACTTTAGCGAATATTGCTATAACTAGAAAATCATACCATTCAAAGTTTTCAAATAAATTGTCCAAGTTCGGGTGCTTTCCAGCCTTCTGGCTTTAATACTTTACCATCTTCACGCTTGCGCACTTTGCCTGTGTCTGGATCAATCTTTGCAAAGTTTGTGTCCATTACTTCTTTCCAGGCTGCTTCTCCGTCCCAACCTGCGGCACGTACTGCGCCCATAGTAACTACTAAGATGTCAATGAGTGCGTCGAGCTGTTCTACTTTGTCATCTGCTGCCACTGCTTCTACAAGCTCACCTACTTCTTCGTCAATAAGACTTAGATACATTTTGTAGTTTGCTTCACTTGCTGGTTGGTCACATGCTGTACCAAAGCGTTCAATATCTTCAAATGGGTTTGTCATTAATCTTCAATTCCAATCATTACGTCACTGGGTTTTTCATTAGAAAAAGCAAGGATACTGTCAGGTTCAACTCTTCGTAATTCTCTTTCAGAATCACCATCGTCCATTTTTAAACCTCTAGTCCAACGTCCGTGTTCAATTAATACCCAGTCACCAACATTATATTCTTCATTATTTTCTGGACCTTTTGCATATATACAGCCCCAGCGTGGGTAAATACCTCTACCAGTTCCGTTGTCATCTCTTAAAATTAATCCACTTTTAGTTGTTTGTTCACCAAAGTGCATTGCTTCTACAATTACATGATCTTTAATAGGTCTTAATTGTCCTTTGATAGTATTAAGATTTATAGCCATATTTTATCCTCTTTTTACAAAATTGCCGTCTTCGTCTTCGATCCATTCATCTTGTTCGTCAAGTTTTTCTTGCTCAACTGCCTTTTCTACATTAGTTTTAGGTTTTGCTGCTGAACGTGTTTTAGGTTTTGGTGCTTCAGGTGCTGCTTCTATTACAGGTGCTTCAACAACTGGATCTGGTTGTACTGCGCCAGTAACTGCGTTTGGTGTTTGATAATATTCTTTAACTGAATCTTCACGCTTTTTGACAATATGTCCACCAGGTCCTAATTCGTCACCTCGTGCATTTAATCTAGCATTTCCAACTGCCGGTGTTAGTTCATTACGTTTTCGTAGTAAATCAATATCAATTTTTTTGCCTTGCATAGTTTGATATGTTTTTTGTGTAGCCATAATACTCTCCTTATACTCTACTTATCTTAAGAACTCTCGCCAATCCAGGCCAAACTGGATTGAATCAATCTTGTGTACACCTATTAAGTATAACACATAACTTGCTACAGAGCTACCTCTACCTACACCCCAAACAATATCATTCTCACGCATAAAGTCTACTAGATAGATCATATAGCGTAGCAAGTCTGACATACCACGATTCTTATATTCGTCTAGTTCTTCCCATATGCGATCTTGTATGTGTTGTGGGCAGGGTGTTTCTGCTTTGCCTAGTACATATTCATATACATTAATGTCTTTGTATTTGTCAGGCATAAACCATTCATTTTGACATACACCGTCAAAAGTCTTTTGATCTACATCTAATGGAATATATTTTTGTAGTTTATCAAAGCCTTGTTCTTCCATGGCACAGTTAAACTTGTCTACATCGTCGTCAGCATCGCATAGCACCACATGGACTTTATCTGCATGACCCGAATAGATCATATCAACTAAGTCTTTGTTAGAAAATCGTGGGATACCGAGAGAGTCTGTTTTCATTAGCATACATGTATTTTAACTGATATTAATCAGATTGTCAAGAGAATTATCACCATTATCTTGATTTCTATTAAGAGCCTTTGCTCTTTTAGATTCTATTTCTAGTTTATACGTGTCTAATAGTAAGATAATTTGCTGTCTTACATCTTCATTTTGTGTAGTAAAATACGCACGATTAAGTTTTAAAATTTTGTCCTCTAATTCGTTTTCGGAAAGATGACTTATTTCATTTACTAACGGATGCATTATTAACCTTGATTGCTCGATAATGTATCTAAAGCAATATACTGAGCAATTTTATCTATATATACAGTATTGCCGCCGTCGTACGTATATAATTCTATAATAGTAGGTTCAGTTGTACTTGCAATAACTATTTCTTGATTCGCGCCCCATAGATCATTTACTTTAAAAACACTAGCTACGTCTGAAGAAATAGTAATCTTTTGTTCGCCGCCTTCTACATTTTTAAATATATGTACTAGCATACGTCCATATGTTCCAGCAGCTGGAAAATTTTGAAATCTTAAGTTTGTAAGACTAGCACTTAAAGTTAGTTTATGTATACTAGCAACTTCGTAATCAACAATAACAGTTGTTTCTAAATTACTTTTAGTAACAACACTTACTTCTTCGGATATGTCTTGAAGAACTGCTTTTTTAATTTTATTTTCTGCAAAGTCATTGTCAGCATTTAATTTAGCTGTATTAGTTTGTAGATCACTGATTTCAGTCTTTGATGATTCTAAGTTAGTTTTTATATTTGAAAAATTAGTTCTAAATCCCTGACTGTCGTTGTCCACACCGGCAGTAGGAAAATTTTCATTTAATTGGGTTGTGTTAATTGCGCTTGTCATAAATGTTCTCCATTTGTATTTATACGTTTAATCTATAGTCAGGAAATTTTATGTATTGCTCATTACTATTTCCTGTAGTTGAATCTATTATATATCGATCAACGTCAAAATCAAATTGACTAAAGTTAAAATTGCTTGTTATAATATTATTGAGGATTAAATCTCCAGTGCCCGGTTTGCAATAACATAACGGAACTGATTTAGTATATCCTAATTCTTGTAAACTTGATAATTGTGCTGTTCTCATCCATAGTGGTAAAAACTCTCTTTCAGTTATTCCTACTGTTTGTATTTCGTCTCGCATATTATCTACATTACTAATAAATCGAGGTTGATCATTTCCTCTACTTATATCAACAAAGTTACTATCAACAGTAATTGTATCACCTTCGGGTCTAAATCTATTAGGTTCTGGACTACTATAGTCTAGATCGATTTCAACGTCTACAGGGTCATTACGAACATCAATTAAAAACTCGTCAATAGGTACTAGTAAACTTCCTGTTCTAGTAAAAATTTCTAAAACAATATCGTCAATTTGATAAATTTGATCTACTATCCGTCCGTCAACTATAAATTGAGTAACTCCTTCTCCTTCGTTACTCTCGTCATCGTTTGCTTCTAGCTTTACCATGTCTACAGTAATTTTTTTATTATCAGCTATATAGAAACTTTTTTGAGTACTTCCGTTAGTCGGTTCATTAGGGTCGATCATTTCTAAATATATAACTTCGTATACAATATCACCATTACTATTTTTTGCCACAGCCTTTCTAAGGCCGCCGATATTTAATTTTTTTCTCTTGTGGTTAGTAGCTGTAATAGCAACATATTTTTCTGCTGCAACTGTTTCTATACCTGCATACACTAACATTTTTAAATCTTTCACAATACCAAAGTTTGGATCATCGAGTCTATAAATGTAACTAGGATTAAAAATGCTACTATTTTTTAAGAAGTTTTGTAAAGTTGAACGTTGTGTTTTCTTTAGTAAAGGTCTAAAGTATAAATTACTAAACAATGCCTGACTAGGATCATTTACTTGTATTTGAAATTCTCTTACTGTAGCGTCATATCCGTATTGATCTCTAGCACTAACTGTAAATTTGTATATACGATCGTATGTGGTGGTTCCATTATCAAATGTAGTTGTATTACTGTCAAAGAATATTAATCCGTTTTGATCACTTGTTGAAAACTGAGCTGCCTTGCCAATAATTTGTCCTGATGAATTAATTGATAAGCCTGTTGGCAATGCTCCTGAGATAAGATTGTATCTTACATTAGCATTTGGAACTGACGATGTCGCAGACAATTCTAGATTACTAATTGCATTACTTCGTATTACTCCTAAGTCTGGAGTAGTATTCCACGATATAATACTATCTGATTCTCCTAATAGTTTTACTGTAAATGTTTTTGAATTACTTAAACTAGTAACTCCTGATCCAACTTGTATAACTTTAGTATATCTGCTTTTTGCAGCAATTGCAGGAACACTTAGGCCAGTAGGATCTTCAGCACTTCCGACTACTATTCTTTCTGCAACACTAAGAATATCTTTATTCTCAAATGTTGTAGAGTCAACGCCTATAATTGTTAAATTATTCTGTATTATGCCGTTTGTAAAACTCCACACAGTTCCTATTAATGCACTCTCGATATCATCGTTATTAATTTTATTAACTGCAATTTTAATATCACCGCTACTAGGAACGTTTTGTGGTAAAACATTTTCTGCAATAGTTAGTGATACATTTTGTAAATCTGCATTTCCTGCATACTTTGATGCTTTGACTGTAAATTTATAGTCTTTACTAATTGCTGGTTGATACGGAGTACGTCCTGCAATTTCACCAGTTAATCCGTCAAGTGACAATCCTGGTGGTAACTCACTTTTTGTATTATCAGGATTTAGTGGAGATAAATCATATGCAATAACACCAACTTGTTCTGACGGATCTAATGTTTCTAAAAATAATGTTATATAATTATTTGCTCTACGAACACCTAAGTTTTGAGGCGTAAGCCAAATAACATTTCTAAATGACGAGCCATCTGCTGTAAATGTTCCACTACCAGCAGTCATTAGTGTGTTGTCGGCTCTTAAGAAATCGTCTCCTACAACAAAGATTTTAAATACTCGGTCTACTTCAACGTCACCATCGGTGACTGTTACAATAAATTCATATGTCCTGTTTAATTTTTTAGGTGCACCGTCAGGTGACTGTTCATCGTATGTTCCAACATCATAGAAAAAACTGTCAAACCCGGATGTGCTATACTGACTATAATCAAATGGTTGTATTCCAAATGGAACGTTATCGTATCCTGTAACAGAACTTGCTTGTGCATCTAGTACTAATAACGGATCGATTATACCAACAATTCTTCCGTCTTTAGTAAGTTGTGTTCCAGGAGGAACTTCTCCGTTACCGCTTTTGATATAATATTCTAAAGTATCACCAGCTGGTAAATCATCATCAGTTGCACTTAGTTGAAAATCTATAACACTATTGTCTAAAATAAATGTAAGATCATTATTACCTACAGGAAGGCTTCCTTCTTGTGTTGCCCATACTGGTGAGTCAGGCCCAACAATAATCATTGTGAATGTACTATCTTGAAATTCGTCGTTATATGTTGCTCTAAGAACAAATTTAAATTCTTCATCACGTATAACTTGTAAAGGTGTACCAGTAAGCACTGTACCGCTAATACGAATACCCGGAGGAAACGATCCGCTAATTTTAGTTAGTGTAACATTATTTGTATCAATAGAATTATTAAATGGCAAGGCAAGCTGTGCTATTGTAACTTCTTCTTCAAAAGTACCTAATTTATTAGTTTTAGATCCCCAAATGTGCATATACGATTTCCTTTTTAGTATTTATCGTATTAGTTAATTGTACCTAGGTCTAAATTTATTGCAGTAGGTATACTAACACTTCCAAATTCTACACCTGACGTAGCTAGTATTAAATCAAATACATTGTTCACTTGTATAGTGCTAAAAGATCCAAAATCGTATTCACTAAGATACGGAGTAAAATTAGTTCCGCTAATAGTTCCAATTACGTCACCATAAAATGTTTGTGTTTGACTATCAATAACTAAAGAACTATCGTCACTTGCATATACATCGCCTTGCACATCTGCAACAACTCTGTAATCATTGCCTTGTAAATTGCCTCCTAGACTAGGAGCTAAATCATTAACTAATGCTGTAGCTATTTTTACTTTATTATCTTCAATTGTAACAGTATCAACTGTGCCTACAGATTCAACTTTAAGTAGGTTATTATATGTACTAATATCAGTTTGAGTTGCACCAT
>Ga0208793_1001056_pt1 | contig 16670 bp, 20 predicted proteins | sample 17_taG_FD_184092 | JGI IMG/M metagenome (GOLD analysis project Ga0208793, IMG submission 184092) | Marine viral communities from the Subarctic Pacific Ocean - 17_ETSP_OMZ_AT15314 metaG (SPAdes) (version 2) | ecosystem: Environmental > Aquatic > Marine > Oceanic | place: Pacific Ocean | collected...
CAATCCATATCAGATGGGTCGCCATTATCCTTTGGTTGAAATAAAGACATAAATGCATCTAAGTCTGAAGCATTAGTAATCTTAGTCTCAATCCCTGCACACGCAGTTCTTATAGCATCGCGTTCAGTTGTAATTGCAGATGGTATTGCTGTATCTTTTTCTTGTTTTCTTGTAACATACCAATCAGTCTTAGATAATAAATCATTAGCTTCGGCTTTCTTTTGTGCTATGTATTGATTCTTGAGTCCAATAGTTACACCTTGCTCCCCTGTTCTTGCATCAATGATAGCTTCACCTGCTTCATCAACGTGTAATACATCGGTAAGACTTTTAGGAACATCAGCAGACCAATAAAAACGATTATCGAAATTTACTACTTCTGCATCTGCTGAAAAAGTTACAGACCATCTTTCTAAGTCTGCATCAGACCAACACTTAGCCCAATTACTAGGGTGTTGAAATCCATCGTCTGAAGTCCAAGCTTTATTAGCTTGTATTGTTCTTCCATTATGTGTGTACATTTCTATTTCCTCTACTTTGCATTGCCATATTTAAAACCTGTCCCTGAACTAAAAGCTATAAAGACATATGTGCCACCACTAGCGTTTGCAGGGTCTGCGTTTGAGTTTCTTAGCTTAAATCCATTTGAAAGAAAGTCCATGTCTTCTGAAGTTACATCTGCATCGGTTGTGTTTGCATATAAAGTTGCATCATTAGGATTAATACTTCTTTTATTATCCCACATGCCCCATTGACTTGTACTATCACTTCGTTTAGTCATAACAAACGCAGGTTCAAATCCGCAGTAGACAAACGCACCATCTGCATTTCCGTTGCCAGTATATGTGCCTATTTTTGAATAGCCCTCTACTGAGTGCCAACAGTACATTATATAAGGTACATCATTACCATTAATTCCAGTATTAGTTCCTAACTTTACAACAGAAGAAGTTGGAACTGCATCAGTCCAAATTTCATCTTCATCTGAAGTTGCATCAGTATCATTTAATCTTAAATAATCTGATGAGGGGTCAGAAGTATTTTTAATGTGAAAAACATACCAAGCATCTGTACCTGTTCGTCTTGTACTAACTACAAACTCTGGTGCGCTATCTAAGTTGTGTGGAATTGAGTGATTATCTGAGCCGTTACCAAGATATGAAATTATAGAAAATCCTGCATCTTCGTTGGATTGTCCTGAATATGCCTTACCTGTACCGCCTGTCGTTGTTCCAGAGAAAGCAGTTCCTGCAAGCCAATTCCATGAAACCATAGCACTACCTGATGGGTTTGAACCACTACCAGTACCAAGAGTAAACCCATTACTATCAAAAGATTTTACAGACTGTGCGTCCGTTACTTCTGCATTAGTGGTATTTGTATAAAGTTCTTTCGTTACACCACGAATCACATCAAATACTCTATGGTTATACGTCAACGCCCTAGTCTTAATCCAAACAAAGTCGGGGGAAAATCCTACATCATTTATAGCTAACTCAGAACCTGTGCCTGTATATAAAACTGTATTGAAATAGTCAGTTGCTAAATCATCTTCTTCTTGTCCTATTTCAATTTCTGGCATATTGGCTGAACACAAAGCAAGAAATCCCGATGGAACGGGATGCGCAAAAGTACCATATCCATTCCCATCTGCATTAGGAGAAGAAATTGTAAAGGTTGAAGAACCAAAGTTTGCGTGTGCGCCTCTGACAGTAGCACCACCACCAATACCAACCATTGGGCTAACTGAAGATGGTAAATTAGAATAACGATTTCCACTCCCTGCGGCAGGGTCACCATCAAAAGTGCCATTAATACCAAACCATATTTTTTTATTGTCCATATCAACTGCTACTTGAACAATATCTCCTACAGTTGTCACATCTGTAATTGAGCTTGACACATCAGTTCCGCCACCATTATTTGCAATATACCCTGCATCAGTCAATATCCATTCATCAGCCATTGCTGAACCTGAACCTATCCCAGAATCATCTGTTAATTGGGCATCAGTAGTTTTTACTCCCCATACGACTGTATTACTTGTGTTTGTACTTTCCTGTCGAAATTCGAAATACCATTTACCGCTTGTCATAGCCATTGATGCACGTTGTCTGTCGTAATCATTTGTATCCCAAACAACAAAATTATTTCCTTTTGAATTTGTCATAAGGGCATCATGGTCATTATCAAGAGGATTCATTGTGCAGAAATTATTTACAGGAGTATCGTCTAATGCTGAATCGGTAGATGCAAAGTTTGTTGAAGTGTAATGATTAGTTTTTCCAGAGGTATCTGCGCCTATTGTTGATGCGCTTGCCGTGCCTGTTCCTGTTGCTTTATATTCCTGATAGAAACCATTAGTACCAAAGTCTAAACTAGAGTCAGTAAAATACCTTACAACTACAATACCTGAACCACCATCTCCACCATCATTAGACCCACCTGATGAACCACCACCACTACCTGTGTTTGCTGTTGCATCACCACCTGCGCCTGTTCCCGCTCCACCAATTCCTGCACCACCTGAACCTGCTGCTCCTGCGGAATCTCCACTTCCGCCACCACCACCTGCATAAGTTACATCTGTACCTTTGATTATAATATCTGAGGCTGTACCTGCACCACCTGCACCCCCTGCTTGTGGGTGACCACCTGAACCACCATTTCCGCCAGTACCTCCAGAGCCTCCTCCACCTCCTCCAGGAAAGCGTGAAGAACCTCCACCTGCACCGCCTGTTAAACCTTGACCAGATGTGGGTGAACCAGCAACACCATCTGCACCACCACCTCCTGATGAGCCTCCATCACGACCTGTGGTTGTTCCGCTATGAGCTGCACCACCACCACCTCCTCCTATTGAGGTAATCGTATGAAAAACTGAATTTTGTCCTGAAGCACCTTGATTAAGTCCACTACCACTTCCACCTGCCCCACCATTACCTACAGTAATACTATAAGTACCTGCGGGAACGTGTAAGAGTCCTGTTTGGTAACCACCTGCACCGCCACCGCCACCACCATTAGTAGTACCGCCACCACCGCCTCCAGCGATAACGAGGTATTCCATTAATCCACCATCGGTAACAGTTAGTGTTCCGTTAGAAGTAAATTTGTGTACTTTATGTCCTACATTTGTTGTTTCTGTTCCACCTGATGCTTCTGCTTCTGCAACTGGAATGTCTTCCATAACCCATGCGCCAGTACCATCAGCACCACTAGAAAAATGTCCAAAGGAAGATGGTGCTAATGATTGCCCATCAACTAGGGCTACCGCAGCTAAAGAAAAATCCCCATGACTATCTACTGTTGGACTAGAAGAATGACCTCTTGCTCCAATCCAATGAATAACATCATCATTAATTTTACCACTACTACCTGAGTGTGCTGTATTTGTTGATAAATCTGTTTCTTCAACACCATTAATATATAAACGATAGCGGTCTGCTTCTATTCGTGATGTGTCAACTCGTAATACAATGTGCATCCAAGCACTCGTATCACGAAATTTTCTATTAGTTACTAATTCTTTTGTACTACCACTTTGGACTGATTGCCAATTTAATACATCCGCAGAAGTAAATCTAAATACATCTCGATTATTATCATCAGACCATGCTCCAAGTATTGCTTGGTTAGTACCAAGTGTATGTCTCTTAACCCAACAAGAAAAAGTCCAAAGACCTCTATTACCCTCACCTGCTGGAGTATCATATAGAATTTGACTTGTTCCATCATCAAAACATAAACTATTACCTGTGTATGTGCCAACTCCACCATCGGCACCACCTGTGGATTGACCACTTGCACCTGCTAAAATATTACTTCCGAATATTGGCATATTACGAGTAAGCTAAAGTTGCAACACATTGAAGTCTTGTAGCACTAACTACAATATAATCTAGCCTATCAACGGCTGCTGCTGTTGTAGTTAATGTTGGAGCAGTTCCACCTACAAAATCAAACGCTGCGTTAAAAGTTGGCGCGCGTGAACCTGTTCCATCTTGTGTAATAAATATACTCCCACATTGTCCAATAGCATCTGAGTCTAACCCAGTAGGCGATGCAAAGGCAGCGTTACCTGTTAATGTAACTTTATGGTTATTAGAAGTATCTAAATTAACTGTAACTGTACTAGCTTGGCTACCTATGTCTGTTACTGTTCCTCGTTGTGCTGCTGTCCATGTTCTAGCAGTTCCTGCTAAAGATTCTGTAGAAGGGTCAGTAGTACCATCTCCAACTACAATAATTCCTGCACCTAAAGCAGCCATAGCTGTAACTGCACCAGTTCCACTACCTAATAAAATACCGCCATCTGTTAAACTAGTTGCTCCAGTACCACCGCTTGCTACTGGTACGGGACTATCAGCTTTTGAATTAACAGCGGTTCTAATGGCATCTAACTCAGCATCCATATCTGAACCTTTTATAAGTTTAGCAGCGTCTCCACTACTTAACGCGTCTTTAACACTAAAATCATTTTGTCGTGTATAATCACTCATTACCTTGCCACCCTTCCAAGTTTAATTAATAACTCTATTTGCTGTATAGCAATATTAGAGCCATTTACTGTTACGTCAAATCCATATTGTAAATTTTGTCCTGAACCAGAAAGCTGTGCTGGTACAGAATCAACTGCTGTTGCATCACCAGACCACTCTCCTAAGTTCCATTCTGAAGTTCCCCATTGTGCGCCTGCACTAACTAAAGTATTTAATATTGCAGTTCCTGCTTGTCTATATTCTGTATTAATATAATCAAAAGCCCAGAAATAATTTATAGTATAATCTGTTCCTTCATTAACAGTCATTTTAATTTTCTTTGGCATCTTATATAAAGAAGATATTTCTGGAGAAATAAATCCAAAATCTTGCCAATTAGACCTGTATTTAAAATTGTATGTACTAGATACTACAGAACTATCACTATATAAGGAATCATTATATCCACTATACTTAGCTACAAACCCTTGCTTTCCAAAGTATACAGTTTCATCTTTAGCAACAAACAAACTATCTGGTTCCATACCAAGCCACCTAGATATTTTTGGTAGTGGTACTTCTAAAGTTTTTACGCTAGATATTAACTTCTTAAAATCAAAATTATACACAAATGTACCAATTTTAAGAAGATAAAATCCTTCTTTTTCTGACCAACAAGATTTAATATTATCTTTATTAGCTGCTGATAATTGACTAAGTAAGTCTGTTCTTATATTTTGACTAAAATCCTGAGCTGGCATTTTTTCTAATTCAATAGTACGAGATAAAGACCTTAACCCATCTCCAGAAAGAAATAATAAATCAGAACCTATAGTCTGAACAGTATCTCTTGCTACACATCCCATACCTACTACAGAATCTGCTAACGCTAAAGACGTAGGAATGACTGGACTATTAAATATTGTAATATTTGTTTTACCAAAAACAATTAACTGATTATTAAACGTAGATAAAGCAATAATTTCATCTTTACCAAAAGCAAAGTTATTAACTAAATCTATAGTACCACCACCATTTGTACTATCCCATAGTTTTTCATTATTTAAAGCAGAAAATCTTATGGTAGTTAAATCTGAATCTGCTGCCCACAATCTACCAAAAGCTGATAAAATACAATTTCCTTTTGGCATTTTAACTGTAGTCCATGTAGCTCCATTATCTACTACAGTAGCTGCCTCTGTTGAAGGGAAAGTAGGTTCAGAACCTCCTGATGTTCCTGCTGAAGTACAAACAAAATACCTTTCTTTTGTTGCAGAGCTTACCGCTTTAACAGTAGCTCCTAGAGCATAAGCAGTACCTGCCGCCCAATTAGCATGACCGTTATGTATTTCAGTAAAAGCAGCAGCACTTCCGTCCCAAGATATAGGAAATTCTTCTTTACTAACTCCTATACATTTACCATTAAAATTAGCAAATTGCCAATTATCGTTAGTAAAACTAAGACTTCCAGTTCTATCTGTTAATGTAGATGTACCAGAATATATTTTATTATTAGTACTATCACTTGTAATAATATGTTCAGTACTTGAATCTTTTATGTATTCAAATATATTATTAAAAGTAGGTTTACCAGATATAGGAGTATTAGTTACTTTTAATAATCCTTTTCTAGCTGACATACGACCTATATTATCAAACGCTGCGTTATCTAGAAATAATCCCCACTCTGGTCCTAATCCTACAGATGAACTTTGTGTATTTAGTCCTAAATTTCCTGGTGATTGGATGGTTATAGGTAGAAGTTTGGTAGCCATTATACTACCTCAAAGTCACCTTCTTCTGGATAAGAACGTCTGTCTAGTTCTATAGCAGTCTGAAGGTAAAAAGAATACTTATTTGTTATTTCATCCATTAGTTGACCGCCATCTTCTCCTCTTTCAGATATACATAACCCCCAAGTACCATAAACCATAGCTTTTCTAGCCATACTTAAAGTTACTTTTTCATCATCATTAGTAAGTTCTTTTTGTGGATTAACAACTTCTGCTTTTACAGTATAAACTCCATCTGGAGTAGCGTGTAATTCTATTTGTTTATATTCAGTAGCTGCGTGTATTCCTCTATCTCTATAAAAAGATGGTCCAGCATTAGACTGTGTACCTATAAGAGTACTCCTATTAAAATAGTCTTCTGTAACTTGTCTCATCCTAGAGTTTTGAGTAGTATTCCACATAGAAAGTAATTTGGTTCTTACTGTTGTTAATGGTAAAGAATACAAAGACGTACCTGCTTCAGTATCAAACTGAACAGTTTCTCTAAGTTGTCCCCAACCCCAAGCATCTTCACACTCTTCTTTAACGTCATTAAGGAAAGAAGCCACCATTACTGCATAAGTACTTGACGCTATAGTAGAATCAGCACCTAACTCTGGTTCTCTTAAACGTCTTAAAACTTCGTTTACTAACTCTTTCCTAGTAGCCATTATTTACCTCTTCTAATTATCTCTACTAATTGACTAACTGCTGGCAGTGGCGGGTACTTTAACTCGTACAAATCGCAATACTTTATTAGATAGTCTACATCTGCTTTATAATCTAAAACCTTCCACCCTTGTTTTTCTAAAACACCGAAAGCGTGTGTTGTTGGAACCACATGCTTATCCCCTTGTTTTTCCACACTAGCTGTATTCTCTTTTAGCTTTGGAATAGGTTTAGCCTTAACAGCAGTTTTTGCTTTTTTTACTTGTGCTTCTGGCATTATTGCCTCCTACAGTTACCTTATCTCAGGCTGTAATTAAAATTTATTTACTAATATTAAAATAAGTCTGCTCGTGGTGAAAGTACACACACTTTAAGTGTTGCTGAAGCTAAATCTACAGTTCCACCAGACGTATTATTTAATACACAGGTTACTACATCAGCTGCTGTTACACTTGCAGTTAATGTCAAATCTACAGTATCAACGCCTAATGAGACTAATGCAAAGTCACCTAAAGCAGCACCAGTAACAGTTACGTCTTCTACTGCTTCTGCTTTATCAGCTAAACTCCCGAAGTCTTTGGTTTCTGAACCAAAATAAACATCAGGGAAAGCATCCTGAAATTGTCTACGTGCCATGATTAAATCCTCTATTTATTGTTAATATACATCGTTACTTCAAATCCAAAACGGATGTCTTCATATGAAGGTATTTCCCATTTCATAATATTTCTCCTAACTAAGTATAAGTTTATAAAAAATGGGGGAGCGAACTCCCCCGTTATATTACGCTGGTACTATAAACACTTGTCCGCCATCATTACGAAGCTCACCAGTACCGAAGATTGTGTCTGCGGTAAACAGGTCAGATAAGTACTCTTGCATATATTGTGTTTGTGAACGAACTCCCATCTGCTCAACGTAACCGATTGCAGAGCGATGTATAATCATGCCTGCACGATGTTGAGTATCAGAACCACTACTCCAGTCTACTGTGTTACCAAACACGTCATCAGTATTACCGCTGCCTGTTGGCGAAGTAGACGAGAATGTTACGGTTTGAGTATTAGTAGCACCGTTACAGTGGATGAATGGGCAATTAGTTGATACATATACAGGCATACCATATACGTCACCAATGTAACCATTACGAATAGTGTTAGCGGAACCGCCTTCACCAACAAACGCTTGCTCCGTAAAACGAGAAAGACCCATTAGGTTTTTCTTTTCTACTGGAGGAATGACCATAGCGCGTTCTGTTAAAGGAACGTCTGCATCATCAAGAGTTTGTATCATTTTGCGGATACCAGCATCTGCTAACGCAGCACCGTTACCGCCAGAAGTGCCATTAAAAGCTGTTGAGCCGTCACTTCCAAGTACACCACCACCTTCATAAGCTACACCAGAAGTAGTTGCACCACCTTGTAGTAATGCGCCTCTCTGATGAAGCTCTCTGTCGACCTTAGTTGCTAAAGCATAGCCAGCATCGTCAGTATAAAACTTACGATAACTGTCAAGTGCTTGCACACTAACAATGTCTTCAATTAAACGAGAGTATTCAAAATGCTTATCAATTGTTAAATCTGTTTTAGATTCAGTTGCAACGATAAGTGTTACTGCGTTATTTCCTGACGACTTAGCACTTGCGTCACCGCGAGATGCGTTAGGAATATGAACAGTATCACCCTTTTTACCGTTATGCATAATCTTTGTTACAAGATTAGCTAAAACAAGATTTTGTTTGAAAGCACCGATAATCTCATCTGACCACAGCTCTGGAATATAATTCGCATGAGTAGTAGTCGTAATAGCACTAGCTGCTGAAAAAGCTGCCATTATTTTTCTCCTTTGATTAAGTTATCTATCTAACTCTACCATTAGCATACGCATCTCTGATTTCATCAGCCATCTCGTAATACTTGTTAGGGTTAGTTGCTCTTAGGTTAATAAGTTCTCTACGAGAGAAAGTTTTGGTTGACGTTTGACCTGTACTACCAGACTCGGTACTAAGCTCGTTAATCTTTTGTTTAGTTACTTTTTGAGTATTAGCCTTAGAAGGGGTTTCCTTCGCAGGGTTCAATGCTTTCCAAGTATCTAACAATTCAACGGCAGCATTATATTCAAGCTGGTCATTGGCGCGTCTATACAAATCTACTCTAATAGGTGACGAATTTACCCAATCTGAAAACTCAGGAGAAGCTGCAATGTCCATGTAGTCAGGGTGCTGTTGTGCTAATTTGTCTCTAGTTGAGACATCTCTATTAGCTTGCAGTTGTTCCCTAACAGGAGCCAGCTCTTGCTGTATAACTTTCTTCACGGATTCTAACGGGTTATCATAATCAAACTCTGTTGGTTCCTCAAGTTCTTGAGCCGAAGTTTGTTTATTCTTATCTAGTTCTTGCCGTAACAAGTCGTCTGCAAGCTTACGAGTGTCACCTAATTCTTTAGCTTGCCGACCTAGTTTCTTTTCTAATTCCTCATAAGATTTAGATACGTCTTCAATAGACTTATCTTTAAACTTATCAGGAACTTCATATTCTGATTCTTTATTTTCAGGTCCTGCTGCAACCTGTTGTTCTTCTGGTTGACTTTGTGCATCAACCACATCTTGAACATTTTTATCTAATATAAGTACTTTCTCTTCTGTCATATCTATTTCCTCTTAGTATTTAAGTTACCGTGAGTTTCGTGTTTTCTTTCCCATTTACTAGCAGCCGTGGGGAAGTGACCCGTAATACCTTCCAGCTTAAACTGAGAGGCAGATATAACAAACTTACTTAGCTTATTACATTCTGGACAGGGCTTTTCTGTTTTCCTGTCTGCTAATGAACATATTTTAGAAAATCTACCATGTGTGTTACACTCGTATTCGTATAACATTACTCACTATCTTCTATTTTTTCAATATAATTAACATCTTTTCCTTCATCTTCAGACTCTCTTCGAGCCTCATCATACATATTTTCAATTCTATTTTCTAATCCTAGAATTACATCTAAATAATACAATGCTCCTTGTGCTTTACCTAGCTCTAACTCTGTCTTAGAATCATACACTCCTTGTTTCATTATTACTTCTTTATCTTCTTTTACTGTAGTTAAATAAAGATTCCATCCTTTGGAAGCAAATAATTCAAAGTAAGCATCATATATATCTTGTTGCTCTTTTGTCATAGTACACCTCTTAGGTTATTGCTGTGGAGTTTCTCCAGTATTTGCAGCCTGTTGTTGTTGTGCTTGTTGTAGCATCATCTGTTGTTGTTCTAAAGCTAGTTGCTGTTCATCTTTAGCTAGTTGTGATATAACACCAACACCTTGTCTTACATTGTCTTCCTCAATTTGTTCTGCTCTAGCAAGGTTAAGTATTCCAGCAGTCTTCTTATAAACAGCATCACTACCAGCCTTAAATTGCTCAGTTCTAGCTTTTTCCATAGCTACTGGGTCAGGTTGAGGTTCTTGTGGTTGTAGGCTCTGTTGTAATTGTTGGTCAATAATAGGCATCATTTCTTCTCTATTAGAAATGCTGCTTAATTCATATAATGACTTTATAAGCATCCAGTAACTAGGAGAGTTTGGCTCAGTAGTATTTAGTAAAGTTACTATCTGCTGAGTTTCTAGCTCTCTTGCCATAATACCTAAAGTAGAATTTATCACAAATCTTAAATTTATTACTGGGTATTTTTCAGAGTCTAATTGCATATAGCGATAAGCAGATTTTTTAACCCACTCGTCTAAAAAGTTTATTTCTATATTCTGTAAAGTTCTTTTATTTCTTTTAATAGCGGAAGAAACAATCATGCTCATTCCACTAGCAGTCTGGTTTCTAGGATTCATACTAGATGGTGCTGCAGCTTGAAACGCACCAGTACCCATTTCAACCATTCTTTCTAAGTCACCTGACTGATTAAAAGATAATGATGTTGGAGGTTGAAAGTTTACAGGTTGTATAGCTTCTGATGCTGGACCATTAGTAAATATTGACCTACCTGGATAAACTTTAAAGTTAGTGTTTAAATCCCGTGGTACTAATGCAGCATTAACAGCTATCATAGGATGAATAGCATAGCTCATAGCATCTATTCTTCCTCGTAATTCTGTATCTAATGCTTTCTGAGGAGAGTATCCTTTTTCAGCTATACCCCTACCCCAAAATCTATTAGGCACTCTATCGTGTTGATATGCGATAATAGACCTGTCTTGCATAAAAAATGGGTTTTCTACTGCACGTAAAAGTGTACCATCATTTGCAACAGTAACAATAGCTTCTATAGTATCTGCTTTTTCATCTTGTTGTTCTATTTCTATATTTAATTCTTGTTCTACAGCAGCACCAATTGGGTCTAATAACTCTACAGGTACTCTGCCATGGTACTCTATAATCTTTACCCAATCATGTTTCTTTAAAGGACTTGCTTCACCTCTAGCCCAGTAGTCACTATCATCTTTACCGCTTCCTATTTCTATATCTGCATAAATACCAGCTTCTTGCTTTTCTTTAACTGAATTTTTATGTACATATAGAACATGTGCGCAACCTTCTGCGTCATTTATATTTTTAGCCAAGGGGTCTATTGCAAACTCCATTGGGTCTATAGGTGTTAAAGATACTTCTGGAACAATAGCTTTTTCAGAAGTTAAATTCCCATCTTCTCCTAGAGTTGGAAGCCTTGTTTCTCTACCTTTAACTACTACTTTTGCTATTCCTGTGCCATATATTGCAGCATTTAAAAACACTTCTGCTATGGCATCTGGAACTTTAGCCAACTCATATTCTTTTAATAGCTGGTCTATTAAATACCCCATAGCCTGCTCTTCTTCTGGAGTTTCTATACTAGCTTTATCTATATCAACCCAACGTTTAGAGCTAAATACAGCTTCTTCTAATTCAGCGACAGTTACTTCGATAGCTTGCTGCAAAGCTGGAGCAATTAATTGGCTTCTTTCACTATCTCTAGTTTTATCTTCAGATTTCCAAAGACCTCTCCAAAGACGATAGTACTCGTTCCACTTAGCTCTAAAATTTGTATTCCTATAGTCTTCCCAATCACGAACTTTATCTACTACCCAACCAACTAACGGGTCTTTAGTTCTATTACTAGCATCTACTGTGTCATTTACTACAATACTATTTACCATTAATATCCTGCCTGTTGGTCTAGTGGACTCCAAGTATCAACCCAAGGTTGGTCTATATATGAAGTTACTGCTATTTGGTCTATATATGCAAGTGCGTCTAGCATATCATCGTGTGTTAATTGAGAAGGAAAATCTAACGCCTGCTCTATTAATTTCTTTAAATACTCTCCTTTATTAAAGGAAACTCTACCATGTTCTAATCTTCCTTGTAAAGCCCATGTAATTCTTTCTTGTTTCTTTTTACCACCATGAGTTAATTCAACAACATTTGGAAAAGTATTTAATCTTCTCATTTGGTCTGTTAAATATGGCATAATTGCATTTTTTAAACTTCCCTTTTCAATGCCTAAACATGCTGGTCTATACTTTTGAGCTGTTCTTAGTATCTGTATACTTGTTTCTCTAACATCCCATCTACCAGTAACTATATCTTTTACATGCCAACCCTCTGGTCCAGCTTTTACTACTGCTATTGCACACTCATCAAGCCTTGCTAGTTTACTGGTCATTTTTCTACCATGTAAATCTATAAAACCTGCAGGGTCAACAGCCATATAGTACTGCCCTTCGGGTTCTTCTTCTTCTACTTTATCAAACCACTCCTCTTTGAAGACATTACCACCACCACTTCTAAAAGAGGCTTGGTATTCTTGTAAAAATACTTCAGAAGACAGTGTATTTCTAGCATTTTCTACTTCATCTTCAGGGACAAAGGGATTATCTGCAGTATTATATTCAAAAGCGTCCCAGTCATCCAATTTATTAGAGTCTAAGAATAAAGTATAGAAATGATTCTTACCTGCTGGAGTTCCTATGAATAATGCTCCACCTTTTACATCAGAAAGAGTAGGTCTTATAATCTCTTCCCATACTGCAGGCTTCATTGTTGCATATTCGTCTAAAACTACGTAACTTAGACCAACGCCTCGTAAAGTATCTGGTCTGTCTGAGCCTTTTATGTGGATTTCTCTTCCATTTATTAACTTTACTACCCCAGTATTCTCTAAAGTGTCCTTTATAACTCCTTCACCTAGCCCTTTTATGAGTTTCCACATAATATCTTTCCCTTGTTGGAAAGTTGGAGCTACATAATAGGTTACAATCTCTGGTCCTAGCTTGTATCCAAACTCATTCTCTTCTTTGAGAGCTTCTATTAGTAAAGTTACAGCAGAAAGGTAGGATTTACCAAACCGTCTACCTGCTGCACAGATTTTAAATCTCTTTTTGGAGTTAAAAATCTCTAATTGACCTGGATGTAGATTAAATTCTAATTCCATTAGTAGTAATAAATACCATTAGCGCTCTTATAATCTCTTATGCATGTACTATAAGTATCTTTAAACACGTAAGATATATCTTCTTCAGTATCATACTGTAACCACACAGTATCAAATACTTCTAAAACCTTTCTTATAATCCAAACAGGTTGCCTATCTTGTTCTAAAAGTAATTGTACTGTAGCCCTATGCCATAGTACATCATTATCGTTATGGTATTTTCTACCATACTGTAAATCACTAGCTATTTGTGATTTCCATAAGCATATATTTATAGCCTCAGGTATAGCTATTGCAGTAACTGGCAAGCAGCAAAGCAAAAAGTATAAAAAAATATAGCGCATGCTGTTATTATTTTTAATAGGACCATATCCTCGGTCTAGCCTTTCCTTCTAAATTGTAATCTAAGTGTATAAATCTTTTATTATGTGGTCCTTTTTGATTAACTCCTATACCAGTAAAGTTTAATTGTATAGCTAACATTACTAATACATAAGCTTCTGGACCAGATATTTGTATATCTATTGCTTTTCCTGTAGTATGTGGACCATTTACCCCTGTTTTACTAACTTCTTTATTCCTATCTGGGCATCTATATGCGCTAGTTATAGGAAAAGAGAAACCACAAAGTTTCCTTAATTTGACTAACTTAGCCATAAATTCAGCATTCATATTGCCGTCTGAACCAGAGCATCTAGGACAAGCTCCAGTACAACTTAGTTCTTCTTTAGAGAAGTGTTCCCACCTACTTTTCATAAGGAAAAACTATAGAACTAATACACCAGCAATAAATGATAATATACACAAAAGCCAACAAGGTATTGACTCCATAACATCTTTAATATTATCCAACATTTTACTTGCTCCTTCTGTTACTAATTCTGCATACTCTTTCATTTAGTTATCCCCTTAGATTTTTCAAAGGACCGTAAACCACCAAGTCCCAACATTCCTAGTAATACAGTCATTAAAGATTCCATATCAAAGTAAGGTAAGTCTGGGATATTTACACCAGAAAATGCACATATAAATGTAATCAAAGGTGCTAGTACGAAATGCCACACCATAGCAAAACTTAGACCCCAGCCAAGAAAAGGTCTCCAACCCGCTACAAATAAAGAGCGGTGTTGTGCTTCCATTTTATTTATTTCTAATTGTCCCTTAGCTAATTCCTGTGCGTGACGTTCTGCCATCGTAGAAATTTCGTGAGCTAACTTATTCTTAGTATCTGCATCAGGAATAAACTTATCTAGTAATCCTGCTATTGGTCCTATTAAAGCTTGTAACATTACTATGCGGTACTCGCTACAAATACTTCAACTGCAACGGCATTACTGCCTGGGTCTATTAATATACTTTCTAAATCGTTTAAGTCTGTAACAATACCAGCAGCATCATCATCTATAGCTATACCATCGTGAGGAGTTCCCATTGTAAAGGTTTCTCCTGCTGCTAATAAAATAGTAGTTGACATATTAGCTGTACCGCCTTCAGCTCCAGCTACTTGTAAAGATAAGTTTACAGAGTTTGAAGCATCTAAATTTGTTACACGAATATACTTTGTTAATTCTAAATCTATTGCATTATCAGATGTGCTAGTTAATGTTTGGAAAGTAGCAACAGTAGTATCTGAACCCGCTGGACAAGTTACAGTTCTTTTATAAACGTCAGCTATACTAGCTATAGTATATGTTTTTGTACCACCTTGTTCTCTATCATTTAGAGATATTGACTCAGTGTGTGTTACACTTAGTGTTGCCATTTACTTTTTTCTCCCTTCAGAGTCTGAATAAAAAGGACTTAATCCTTGTGCATCCCGTTCTAAAGCATGTTTTATCGCTTTATTTATAATACTTTTAGGTATCGTACCCGTTCTAATATTTGTCTTTCTTAATATATTTATTTCTTTATTAGTTAAAGTAGGAACAATTAAAGGAATTTCTGCTCCATCTAAAACATCATCAAAATTAACAGAAACCTCTGTCATTGTTTTTCCATCTTCATGCTTTATCGGACCTAGCCACCCTGTAGAAGATTTCTTTGTACCATCTTCTCTTATCATATTTCCAAATTTTGGATTATTTTTTAATTGAGGAAAAGATTTTAAAATCTCTTGTTTTTTTAAATCCCCATTTAACATATATTTTTCTAAGTATCCAATACCTTGAGTACTAATTTTTTTCTTACCAGATGCTATATTTTTTGTACCAGGTATTCCTTCCAGATAAGATAGTATTGTTTTAGGTTTGTCATCCTTAAATATAAATTTTGCTTGTTTTAGATAACTATAAACAAAGTCCTCTTGCCTTTCTCTAGGAGTATTTAGTATGTCATCTTCAGTATAAGTACCGTCTACTGTTACTAAAGGTTTAATTCCATAGCCTGGGTCTTTTGCTACATGAGGTTTTATTTGAAAATAGCCTAAAGCTCCAGATTTAGACCTAGCGTCTCCCATATTATTACTTTCTATTTTTGCTACACTATCTAAATTAAACCAATCATTAAACGAATTTCTTTCTTGTATTTGTTCATAGTGTATTTGGTCTGGGTCTGGACCAGAAAATGTTGTTCCCTGTTCTCTATTAACACGTGCACCTTCTCGTTCATCTAAGTAAGCTTTATCATAGTAAGGCTCGTATACTGTACCATCTGGTAATATATATTCTTTTTCTACATTACGTGGACTTTTTTTTTCACCAAATAAAGTATCTCGTATATTACCAAGATATGTATCAAACAAAGTAGACTCAGCCATAAACCTACCAAGCCCCCACTACAAACCCTAGAGCAAACATTCCTATATACCATATAAAATCAGGAAGGCATTCAAGCATTTCCCAAAGCCCTTCCTTTACCTCCTGAACTCTAAATTTACGCATTTAGTATTTCTTCTTCCCGTTACCTTTTCCACGTTTAACTCTAGCCATTACGCTTGACCTGATTTATTACGCATACCTGGTTCGGTGATTGAAGGCTGACCACTAGCTACTCTAGTATAATCTACTGGTTTACCTTTTATGTCTCCAGAAGGAAGTGCTGGTCCTTCTTGTTTACTACCGTATTGTTTTTTATCACTTGGCATGATTGCCTCCTATTTCTTCAAATTGTGCATCTACTACTTCAGTTTTTGTAATCTTTGGTACTCCCTGTACCGTTATTGTTACTCCTTGATTCGCTGGGTTAGAGATATGCTCTACTGCTTTTCTTGCTGGCACAACTCTATCCCAAAGAATTTTTAAGCAGACGGTATCTCCCTCTTCTGCTTTTTGAATTGTTGTTTTAACTATCCTATCAAAGTTCTTTAAAACTTTTGTCATTACTCCATTTATCGCAGCTTCT
>Ga0208793_1001063_pt1 | contig 16564 bp, 24 predicted proteins | sample 17_taG_FD_184092 | JGI IMG/M metagenome (GOLD analysis project Ga0208793, IMG submission 184092) | Marine viral communities from the Subarctic Pacific Ocean - 17_ETSP_OMZ_AT15314 metaG (SPAdes) (version 2) | ecosystem: Environmental > Aquatic > Marine > Oceanic | place: Pacific Ocean | collected...
GCAAGGCATATGCTAAGAAACTATTTAAAGATTGTGAGACACATTACCAATTTACTAAAAAGACATACGAGTTATTTAAAACAATATACAAATCAAAAGCAAAGTTAAAATACATACAATGCTATAATCTTTTAAAATTAAGAACAGAATGAGATGGTTTAAACTATTAAAAAAATAATCTAATGAAAAGAGGTTTTAGGAAAATGAAAAGAATAAAGTATGATTATTTAGGTAGAGTTATTAAAAATGCTGCTAACTACAAAGGAAAAAAATTTATAAAACCAACCAATAATAGTAATAAAATTATGAAAAAAGATGATGCTATATTAAAATTAGAAAATGATTTATATAATCCACAGCCTAACGTAAACCATATTGTATTAGAAAAAATATACTCTGGAATATATAAATACAAAGATTACATAATTCAAAAGGTAGATAAAACAATAAAATACAGACCATTTAATTATGATTGGAAAATATATAAAAATAAAAAATATATAATAACAGTACCTACACTTGAAAAAGCAAAACTATATTTTAATAGTATAAAAAAATAAGCTTAACAAAAGATAAGAATAATGAGAGCAAGTCAACCACACTATGAAAACGGACAAGGATATGATGTTATAGACTTTGTTAAAGACTACAACTTAAACTTTAATAGAGGAAACATAATAAAGTACATAAGCAGAGCAGACAAGAAGAATCACGAACTAATGGATTTACTAAAAGCTAAAGACTATCTCGAAAGAGAAATAGAATATGTACGAAAACGAGGGACTAAAGAATGATATAATATATCAATTTTACTACATCACATTATACGACTACGAGAAAGGAACTGAATTAGACGAATTAAGAATTATCTTATACGACTATGAAGACAAAGAAATGTACTTAGAATGTGAAGGAATTAAATTAGCAATAGAACAAATAGAATTTTTACAATTAATAGAAACAATAATATATGAGAACATCAGAGATTAAAGATTTAGTAGAGGGAGAATTAGGCTACAGAATAGACAAGAATTCAAGAGAAAGACACATAGTCTATGGAAGAGCAATATACTTTAGAATATGTAAAGACAGAACAAACTTATCTTTGCAAAGAATAGGAGAAACACTAAACGTACACCACGCAACAGTATTACACGCATTAAGAAATATATTCCCATCTTTTGAAATGTACAATCCTAAATATATGGATATATACAATAGAATAATAGAAACAGAAGAATATATACCTAAATACAAAAAACTAAAGATACTACAAGAACAACATAGAAAATTAGAAACAAGATTTAGATTCTTAAAAGAATTAAAAATAGACCCTAAATTAAAACCTATTCTACAAACAATTCAAGAGCTACCAGAAGAGAAATTTCCTGAAGCAGAGAAGAGAATAAAAGGAGTACTTGATAGACTTCAAGAATACTGTGAATAACAATATTAAAGATATTACGTTATATAAAAAATAATTGAACTCAAAGTTTTTCAAATATGGATGGAAGAAAAAATAACGGAGGACATTCTAACGGAGGAAGAAAGCCTAAAGCAGAAGAAGTAAAGTTAATAGAAAGATTAACACCATTAGAACCTCAAGCATACGCAGCACTAAAAAAAGGAATAGAGCGAGGAGAGTTTAAGTTTATACAAATGTTCTATCATTACTATGCTGGTAAACCAAGAGAAACAAAAGACATCACATTAAATACTGAACAACCTTTATTTAATATTGTTGATTAATGTTTGTAGTAACAACTGCAATTAAAAAACTTCTTAAACTTAAGAAAAGAAAAAAGATAGTTCAAGGTGGTACATCAGCTGGTAAAACATTTGGTATACTGCCTATCCTCATAGATAGGGCTATAAGAACTCCTAACGTAGAAATAAGCGTAGTTAGTGAGAGTATACCACATTTGCGTAGAGGTGCTTTAAAAGACTTCCTAAAGATTATGATGATGACCAATCGTTATAATGATATGCAATATAATAAGTCAATGCTTAAGTATAAGTTTGCAAACGGAAGTTACATAGAGTTCTTTAGTGTTGAATCAGCAGACAAGTTAAGAGGAGCAAGAAGACACACGCTATATGTAAACGAAGCTAACAACATTCCTTACGAAGCATACAACCAATTAGCAATAAGAACATCTGGCGATATATGGATTGACTTTAACCCTACCTCATCATTCTGGGCGCATACAGAACTACAAGGCAAAGATGATGCAGACTTTATAAAGCTTACGTATTTAGACAACGAAGCATTACCAGACACAATAATAAACGACATAGAGAAAGCTAAAGACAAAGCAAAGACATCTACATATTGGAATAACTGGTGGAATGTATACGGACTTGGAGAGATAGGAAGTTTAGAGGGTGCTTGTATAAAAGATTGGAAACCTATTGACTTACCTGACGAGGCAAGACTACTTTGTTATGGTATGGACTTTGGTTATACAAATGACCCCTCAACTTTAATAGCACTTTATAAATATAACAACTCATATATCTTTGATGAGGTCATCTATCAAAAAGGTTTGCTTAATAGTCAGATAAGCAACTTACTTAAAACACACGAAGCTAAAGAAATCATATATGCAGATTCAGCAGAGCCAAAGAGTATTGCAGAATTATCAAGCTATGGTCATTTAGTAATGCCAGTAAAGAAAGGTAAAGACTCAATAGTGTATGGTATCAACCTCATCAATCAAAATGAAATATACATAACTAATAGAAGTCATAACTTAATCAAAGAACTACAGAACTACATTTGGTTAAAGAACAAAGAAGGCGAAACACTTAACAAACCTATAGATGCTTTCAATCATTGTATAGATGCGATGAGGTATGCACTCACTTCACAATTAGAGAATCCTAACAAAGGACAATACTATATATATTAAAAAAGTTATTAATAATTTTGTTAATTAAATAAATAGTTATATATTTACATTGTAAAACAATAACTATGAAAAAAATTAAACATTACTTGACATTAGCTTTGTTCTCATTTATATTATTAATAGGAACAGTATTATTCTTATCATTAGAATCTATTATACACAACTTAATATTTTAATTATGGATGAGATAGAAATTAAAGACGGAAAGATTACAATTACTAAAGACAACAAGCAAGAAGTATATACACTAAAGGAATATGCAGATATGATATATTACAAAAGACTTTATAAAAGAATATATCAAGTACTTGTTATGATAGGTGTTTTGTTTATACCAGCTATACTTATCTATTTATTTAAATGACAAGAAACGTAAGAGAAGCTATGAGTTGGTGTTTTAAGAATGACATTAAGGTAATAGTAAAACCACTAACAAGAACAAGAAGACCAGACGTTAAATTAGAAATACATAGAGAGGGTAGAATACAAACAGGAAAAGAAATATATAGACAAGATAAAAAGTTAGGAGATAAGATACAAGAATTGTACTTATACTTATATGATACATTAAGATAGTTTTTTGATTTGTTAGTTTAGGAAAGAGGGTTGCTTTATACAAAGTAATCCTTTTTTCGTTTTATAAAAAACACTTTATGCAAGTTGAGATTACTATACCAAGTTCACTAAAAGAAGTTAAGTTAAAAGACTATCAATCTTTATTATTAATAGATAAACCTAATGATGAGGATTTACTTAAATGTATACTTAATGTAAATTCAAAAGAACTCGGAAAGATAAGAGACAAAGACGTTGTATCTTTAAAAGCACATATCAATAAACTATTTGATAAAGAACACGAGTTCATCCCTACGTTTAATTTAAATGGTATTGCTTATGGTTTTATACCAAGCCTTGATGATATTACCTATGGAGAAAATAAAGACGTTACAAGCTATATAAATGATTGGGGTAATATGCATAAAGCTATGGCAGTTTTATTTAGACCTATTAAATTAAAAAAGAATAATAAGTACATAATAGAAGAATACGAGGGTAGCCATAAATATAGTGAGACAATGAAACAAATGCCTTTAGATGTTGTCTTAGGTGCTATGGTTTTTTTTTACAATTTAACGAACGAATTGCTGAAATATATGCCGAGCTGTTTGGAAAAACAGATAAACAAGGAACAGATGAAAGGTCTAATTTCTCCAGAAAATGGGGAAGCTATTCAGAGCTATATGCTCTTGCTCAAGGAGACATTACACGATTTAAGACTGTTGCGAGATTACCCTTACATCAATGCTTAATGTATTTGGCATTTGAAAAAGAAAAGGCAGAATTTGAATCAAGAATAATAAAAAGAAAAATAATATAATATGCAAGGATTTTATAACCTATCCAACAAGATAAGAGAAACACTACAATTAGACCAATTTGTAAATACAGTTACTTATGGAGATATATTCGAAGTAGATTTAAACAAACAAACAATATTTCCATTATCTCACTTTATGGTAAATAATGCAACTATGCAAAGCAATGTGTGGAACTTTAGCATTTCGTTATTATGTATGGATATAGTAGATGAAAATAAAAACTTTGCTGAGGGAATACCAGATGAGTTTAGAGGAAACAATAATGAGCAAGATGTATTTAACACACAACTTGCAGTAGCTAATAGACTACTTGAATTATTATTAAGAGGAGAGTTATATGTAGATAAATATCAATTAGACGGCAATCCTTCATTAGAACCTTTTGTAGATAGATTTGATAATAAGTTAGCTGGATGGACTGTAACGTTTAACGTTTTAATTCCTAATGATATGACTATATGTTAAAAGAATTATCAGAAGAGTTTAGAAAGTTTGGTAAGTACGTTGTTCAGCAATCAAGAACAAACTTAACTAAAGGAGGAGATAATGTATCTAAACAATTATATAATAGTATAAAATATGAGTTGACATCAAAGAATGATGTATATAATCTTTCTTTAATTATGGAAGATTACGGTATGTTCCTTGACAAAGGTGTTAGAGGTGCAAATCCAAGTTTAGTTAAAAACGGAAAACAAAAAGGAGGTAATAGTCCTTATAGTTATAAAAGTAAAATGCCTCCTATGGCTGACATAAGAACGTGGGCTAAGATGAGGAACATAAGATTGAGAGATGAGAAAGGTAGATTTAAAAAAGGTAATTATACAACAATAGCTTTTATATTACAAAAAAGGATATTTGCACAAGGTATAAGACCAACTATGTTTTTTACTAAACCTTTTCAAAGAGCATTAAAAATTTATGTTCCTTTATTACAAGATGCATATGCAGAAGATATAGAGCAAATTATAGAAGATAATATAAAAACAGCAAAGAATTAAACAATGGCAAAAATTAATGTAAGAAGTCCTTACTTCATAAACCTATCAACAACTAACCTAACAAGTGCTACACTTGAGATACAAATCTATATAGGTGCAGTCAATACTTCTTGGCAGAGTAGCCCACAATACACACTAACCTCAACAGCTGTAGGAGCAAAGGTAAACTTTGAAATAGCAGAATTAATTAAGGATTATATACCAGCAGCATTTAATGGTACATATCCAAATTCATCTACAGCAAGTGATGATGATTATACAACTGTTTATGTTGATTATAAAACCACAGAAACTTTATCTGTTGGAAGTCCTGTTGTTACTGAAGTATTAGGAGTAAGAGCATTTTATGGTTATGGTTATTTTGAAGATGGTGTTAACCCTCAACTATTGCAAGGCTACTTACAGTCTAACACTACAATATTAAAGTCTGATGATGATGCTTTAAGAATACCTATAGATAATGAGAATACAACATCTGTTGCTTTCTTTTATAACAATGAACAAATATACTCTTGGACACCAGGAGTTAATTTAAAAATACAAGACCAAATACAATATGTAAGTACAGCATCAGCAGATGTAGATAACTATAGAGAAAGAGTAGAGGCATCAGGAGGTACGTTTGAAGATAATGCTTGTATACAAAGTTTTTTAAGAAACGAAACTATATATCCTGTTGATGAAGTTATAATAGATGGTGTTGAGGGTATTACTGTTTTAAGAGTTGAGAATATACAAGAATGTAAATACACTCCTTATAAACTAACCTTTATAAATAAGTTTGGTGTATATCAAGACATATACTTCTTTAAGAACTCTAAACTTGCAATGAGCACAAATGAAGAAATGTATAAGTCTAACATACTAACAAATGGAACATACAATACTTATGATGCTCAAAAGAAATTACTTACTAAAAACGGAAACCAAAGACTAACTTTAAATAGTGGTTATTATCCAGAGAGTAACAACGAAGTATTTAGACAACTATTTTTAAGTGAGAAAGTTTGGATAGAATATAAAAGTAAAACATTAGGGGTAACAATAGAATCTAAAAATATAGATTATAAAACAAGCTTAACAGATAGCTTAATAAACTATACAGTAGATTTAAGTTTCGCCTTTGATACAATAAACAACATAAGATAAATGCAAGTAGTAGAACTATATATAAGCGATACAAGAGTAGATTTATTTAAAGATGAAAGTGTAACTATTACAGACACTATCACTAATGCTAAAGATGTAGCAAAAGTCTTTACTGCATTTAGTCAGCAATTTAGTTTACCAGCATCCTCTACTAATAATAAAATATTTAAGCATTATTATAACTATGATATTACAAATGGTTTTGATGCAAGAATAAGAGTTTCTGCTATACTAAAATTAAATGGCGTAGATTTCAAAATAGGTAAAGTAAAACTTAACTCTGTTAGCTTAAAAAACAACAAAGCATATTCTTATAAGGTAGTATTTTTTGGAGAAACAGTAGCGTTGAATGACACATTAGGAGAAGATAAATTAAGTGCTTTAAATGATTTAGATACATTAAATTTAACTTATAATACTTCAACTGTTAGAGATAAACTTCAAGTAGACCCATCAACTAATGATATTGTTGCTCCTTTAATTACACATACAACAAGATTATTTTATGATAGCGATAATTCTGCACACTTAAATGATACTGGAAATTTATATTATCACACAGGAAGTTCACACGACCACGGAGTATTATGGTCAGACTTAAAATATGCTTTAAGAGTACATAGAATTATTGAAGCAATAGAAGCTACTTATCCTACTATCAGTTTTAGTAATGATTTCTTTAATACTACTAATGAGCCTTATTATGATTTATTTATGTGGCTACATAGAAAGTCAGGAGATGTAGGTAATGGCGACCAAGTATCATCTTTTCCTACTTCTATAAATGGCTGGACTTCAAGTGGAACATTCACCTGTGGAGCATCAGAAGTTTGGGGTGGTATGAGCAACGTGTCAACTTTAACTGTTTGTCCTGAATTTGCAGCATATAGTACAACTAATACTTTAATGCAATTAACTTTATCAACAACAAGTACTGATATTTATGCAGTTGAAGTTTTACAAGATGGTCAGAGTATATATCAGGCTTCAGGATTAACAGGTTCAACAACATTAACAAGTACATCAGCTGGTGGAGATTTAGGTCTTCCATCTGTTGCTGCTGGAGAATGGACAGTAGTAGTAACTGTAACAGGACAAAACGCTATTACATTTAGCGATATAAAATGGACTTTAAGAAATAATGAGCCAAATGAAACACCTGTAACACTTGACTTTTCGACAGGTTCTTTTTTATGTGATACTAACTTTGAATTTGCGATACCACAACAAATACCTGATATGAAAATAATAGATTTTCTTACAGGGATTTTTAAAATGTTTAATCTTGTTGCATATACTAAACCTGATGGAAGTATATATGTAAATACATTAGATGACTTTTATGCTACCTCAACAACTTATGACATAAGCAAATATATAGATGTAAATACAAGCGAAGTAGATGTAGCATTACCTTATAGGCAAATAAATTTTACTTATGAAGGATTAAAAACTTTTTTAGCTGCTCAATGGGAACAGTTAAACGCAGCAGAATGGGGAGCAGAAAAATATAATGCTGAAGGAGGTTTAGATGGAGGAATATATACTTTAAAACTTCCCTTTGAACATATGCAATTTGAAAGACTATTAGATATTCAGGATGTATCTGGAGCAACACAAACAACAATACAATGGGGATTTTGTGTAAATGATAATGAGCAATCATATATAGGTAAACCAATTTTATTTTATCCTATTTTAAAAAGTGGAGGAGCAACAACTTCAATATCATTTCGAGATACTCCTACAAGCCATAGTGAAGTAACATCTTATGTATTACCATCTAATAGTGTTGCTTTAGCAGCTTCTACAAGTACAGCTAATAAAAACTTTGGTAAAATGATAAATGAATATACAGGGTTACCTAATTACACAGGTACTCTTTATCAAAACTATTATAGTACTTACATAGAAAACTTATTTAAAACAAATGCAAGGATAGTTAAGTATACAGCTTATTTACCATTACATATTATTTTAAATTACACACTCGCAGATATTTTTGTGATAAATGGTAAACAATATAGAATCAATAGTTTGAATATAAACTTGACTAATAATAAAAGTCAAATAGAACTTATTACAATATGATAGTATTTACATTATTAAACATAGATGAATTTTACGGACTAAGTGAAACAATAGAAATAGCTAAAGGCAAAAACAAAATACCTTTATCATTTAAAGAAGGATTTAAACAAATAAAAAGAAATAGAAAATGTCGCAAAAAGTAATAATAGACGTACAGGCAAACACATCAACAGCAACAGCAAATATAGAAGAAACTACTGGTGCGTTAAATAAGTTAACACAATCACAAGAAAACTTAGATAGTGCAAATAAACAAACAGCTTCATCATTTGAAGATGTTACAAAGAATGGTGGAGCTATTGCTATACTTGACCAATTAACAGGAGGTCTTGCTTCAAGAGTAAGAGATAGTTATGAGGCAACTAAACTTTTTAATGTTAGTTTAAAAGGTATGCGTACAGCTTTAATTGCTACTGGTGTAGGTGCGTTTATAGTTGCTCTTGGTGCAGTAGTAGCTTATTGGGATGAAATTCAAGGACTCATATCAGGTACTGGAAAGAAATTAGATGAGTTTAGAAATGCTTCAAGTAAAACAGGAACTGACCTTAAAATACTACTTAATCAAGTAGAAAGAAACAAGATAAGTCAAGAAGATTTAGCTAAAACTGTAGAAAAAGCTAATGAAAAATATAAAGGACTTAATTTAGCTTTAGATGAGCACGGTAAACTTACTAAAGAATCTACTCAAGCTATAGAAGACCAAATATCCGCAATGGAAAAAAGAGCTTTTGCTGCTGCATTAGAAGAAGAAGTTGCAGAAAGACAAGCTAAAGTAATCAAAGAACAATTACAGCTAAGAAAACAAGCAAGTGAAGAAGAAATTAAAGTTGTAAGAGCTATGATGGAGGCTGATAGAATAGCGGAAGAACAATTTTATGCTGATGGCAAAAATGCTGGTATACCTTTTTACGGACAGATTTCTGCAGGTACTAAAGAAGATATAGTAGCTGCTTATATAAGAGATGTAGATAGAGCTAAAGATAAAGTAAATGAATTAGCCGATATATTTGGTGAAGATGAATTTACTAATATGATGTTTGGTGAAACGACAAAAGTTATTGAAGAAAAAACCGAAGAAACAGAAACCTTTTTCGAGAAAACACAAAGACTACTTAATGAAAAGCGAGAATTTGAAGAGGAAGCAAGATTAGCCACTATAAATACCGAAAAAGAAATAAGAGCAGAAGAATTACTTCAAGTTGAAAAACAATATGAAGATTTATTACAAAAAGCTCGAAATTATTATGGAGAAGATTCTGAACTTGTTGCAGAACTATTAACTACAAAACAAGAAAAGATAGTTGCTTTAGAAACTAAATTTGCAGAAGAAGATGAAACAAGAAGAAAAGAACAAGAAGATAAAGAAAAAGAAAGAGAACTTGAAAAAGAAGCTAAAGAAGAAGAACGAAGACTACAGCAAGAAGCAAGACAAAAAAAGCTTGAAGAAGACAGAGAAAAAGCAGCAAAAAAACAAATTGAATTAGACAAAAGTGTTCAAATGGCTAAACTTGGTATTGCACAAAACACTATGAATCTAATTGGGCAAATAGCTGGGGAAGGAAGTAAATTAGGAAAAGCAATGGCAATAGGTCAAGCAACTATAAGTGGTTATGAAGGTGTGCAAAATGCGTTCACAACAGCTCAAGATAGTCCAATAACAATAGGATTCCCAGCATATCCATTTATACAAGCTGGTTTAGCTGGTGCATTCGCTGCTGCAAATATTGCAAAAATAGCATCTACTAAACCAACAGGCTCAAGCGGTACAGGAGGATTAAAAGCAACCGCTTCTGCTCCTCAGCCTCAATCTCCATCATTCAATATTGTAGGTCAAGGTGCTGGAAGTCAAATAGCAGCTGCACTTGGACAACAACAACAACAGCCTGTACAAGCTTATGTAGTTTCTCAAGATATAACTACTGCACAAAGTTTAGAAAATGGTATAATACAAGGTGCAACTCTTGGTGGATAATGTAACAAAAAATAAAATAATACGTTTATAAAAAAAGAATTATGGATATAATAGAATTAGTAATAGACGAGAACGAAGAACTGTCTGGTATAGAAGCTATATCAGTAGTTGAATCTCCAGCAATAGAAGAAGACTTTATTGCGTTAAAAGACCAAAAGCAAATAAGACTTGCAGAAATAAGCAAAGAAAAGAGATTACTTATGGGTGCTGCTTTAATACCAGAGAAACCTATATATAGAAAGTCAGGAGACCACGAATTTTATATTTACTTTTCTAAAGACACAGTAGCAAAAGCTTCACAAATGTTTTTAAAGAAAGGTAATCAAGGACAAGCAACAATAGAGCATACAGATAAAAAATTAGAAGGTATGACAGTTGTAGAATCTTGGTTAGTAGAAGATGAAGTACACGACAAATCTCGTAAATATGGTTTAGAAATGCCTTTAGGTACTTGGATGGTTGCAATGAAAGTTGATAACGATGATATCTGGAATAACTACGTTAAAGAAGGTAAAGTAAAAGGCTTCTCAATAGAAGGCTATTTTGCTGATAAGCTAAACAGACCACAAGATAAACAAAAAGACCAATTAAGCGAAGATGATAAACTACTAAAAGAAATAATAGATGTACTCAAGGAATCAGACACCAACAAAAAGTAGAACAAGCCCACAAGGAGGTAAAAGAGGTTGTCTTTGTAAAGATGGCACTTATAACTCCAAATGTTGTAACGGAGACTTACAAAATCAAGGAATAGGAAATACAACTGGACAAAATAGTTGAATTTACAACAGCTAATAACACAATTCGTTTAATAAAAAAGTAAATACTTAAAATTAATATATATGAACTCTAAAGAAACCCTTAACAAAGTTAAGACTTTACTTGGTTTAGAAGTTCAGTTAGAAGAGAGAAAGTTAGAAAACGGAACTCGCTTTGAAGCTGATTCTTTTGAAAAAGGTAAAGAAGTTTTTATCGTTACAGATGAAGACGAAAGAATTGCAGTACCAAAAGGAGAATATCTTTTAGATGATGGGATGATGCTTATCGTTGAAGAAGATGGAATTATCTCTGAAGTAAAAGAAGCTGTAGAAGAAGAAGTAGAAGAAGTTGTAGAAGCACCAGTTGTGGAAGAAGTTGAAGCTGCTGAAGAAGCTGACGTACAAGATTGGGAAGGAATGGAAAAAAGAATTAAAAATCTTGAAGATGCTATTGCTGATTTAAAATCACGTTTTAGTGAAAAAGATGAATATAGTTCTGAAGATGTAGAATTATCTGCACAACCATTAGTACACAATCCAGAAGCAAAAGGAGAAATGCAAATGAATCTTTATGCTCAAAACAGAAACCTAAGTACTCAAGATAGAGTATTTGCAAAATTATTCAATAAATAAAATTAAATAAAAAAAACCAAAAATTATGTCAAATAAAATAGACTTAGCAACAACAGTAAATATTACTTCAACGTATGCTGGAGAATTTGCTGGAAAGTACATTAGTGCGGCGTTATTAAGCGCAAGTACAATTGAAGACGGAGGCGTAGAAGTTATGCCAAACGTTAAATTTAAATCAGTTATCCAAAGAATTGAAACTGGTAGTTTAATCGCAGACGGAACTTGTGATTTTACTGCTTCCTCAAACGTAGATTTAACTGAAGTAGTTATCCAACCAGAAGAATTTCAAGTAAACTTACAATTATGTAAGTCTGACTTTATCAATACTTGGGAATCTATCCAAATGGGATATTCTGCATTTAATCCAAACGGACTACCTACATCATTCGCTGATTACTTAGTTGGACACGTAGCATCTAAAGTAGCTGCTGCTAACGAAACTAATATCTGGACTGGTAACTTAGGTGGAGCACAAGCTGGAGAATACAACGGATTAGAAACTCTTGCTGCTGCTGATGCAACAGTTTTAGATGTAGCTGGTGCAGTTGCTTTAACTTCTACTAACATCATTGATAAAATGCAAGAAGTAGTAGATTTAATTCCTAACTCACTTTACGGAAAAGAAGATTTAAAATTATACGTTTCTAACAAAGCTGCTAAATTATACATTAGAGCTTTAGGTGGATTTACTGCTACTATTGGAGCTGCTGGTTCTGATAGCAAAGGAACACAATGGTATAACAACGGAAGTTTATCTTTCGGAGGAATTCCAATCTTTGTAGGTAGAGGAATGTCTGACGACACTATGATGGCTGCACAATCAAGCAACCTTTTCTTTGCTACTGGATTACTTAATGATTACAATGAAGTTAGAGTAATTGATATGACTCCAATCGATGGTTCACAAAATGTGAGAATGGTAATGAGATTTACTGCTGCTGCTGCTATAGGAGTAGGTGCTGACGTAGTTTACTACGCTGGATAATTAAACTAAATAAGGGGAGGGTAAAACCTCCCTTTATAATATTAACTTAAAAACCTAAAACATATGTCTTGTGATATTACTGCTGGAAGATTAGAGCCTTGTAAAGACTCGGTTGGAGGGATAATTGCAATCTACATCTCAAATTATACAAGTGGTTTATTAGGAACTGCTACATTTGGAACTGATGATGAGATTACTGCTTTTGCATCTCCTTTAACTTTTTACAAATACGACTTAAAAGGAGCTAACTCTTTCGAACAAACAAACGAGAACTCAAGGGAAAATGGAACATCATTCTGGACACAAACTGGAACGATAGTTTTAAAGAAACAAGACCTTGCAACTCGTAAAGAATTAAAATTATTAAGTTATGGTAGACCTCAAATAATCGTACAAGATTATAATGGGAACTACTTTTTAGCTGGAATCGAAAACGGATGTGAATGTGCTGTTAATACAGCTACTGGAGCAGCTATGGGAGATTTAAATGGTTATAACATTACTTTTACTGGAACTGAAAAAGCACCAGCATTTTTTGTAGATTCTGCAATTATTGGAGATACTACTAATACTGTTGTTGTACCAGGAACTTAATTTTTCTTATTTTTTAAAATCAAGGGTATTCTTCGGAGTACCCTTTTTTTATATAACAGTTTTACCCTTTTTTCGTTTATTAAAAAAGCTTTTAATGATAATCTTAACTACAAGCACTAATGCACAACAATTAAAGTTTATTCCAAGAGAATATTCTGCTGATAGTGTTGTAATTACAGACCAAGACACAAATACACCAGTTACATATTCTGGTTTAACATTTACTAAAGATAAATACTATCTACAAGGTAATGTAACATTTAGTCCTGTTCTAAAAGAAGGAACATTTTACACATTAAAAGTATTAAATGGAACAAGCGTAGTTTATAAAGACAATATATTCTGTACTGACCAAACTATTAGTGCATATAGTATTAATAAAGATGTATATACAGAACACGCAACAACTAACGAATACGTAGTATTATGAGCGAATTTTTCGTAACAAAATTAGCAGCTTACACAGCACCAGAGGTTGTAGAGTTAAAAAACAAAGATTGGGTACAATACGGAGTAGATAATAACTACTTTAACTACATTATTGATGTAAACAACAACTCAACAACTTGTAGAGCTATTTCTATAGGTATTTCTAATATGATTTATGGAAAAGGTCTTGCAGCACACGATGGAGATAAAAGACCAGAGCAATATGCTCAAATGATGTCTTTATTTAAGAAGTCTGATTTAAGAAAATTCATAAATGATTATAAAGTACTTGGAATGGCTGCATTTCAATTAGTTTACCAAGATGGAAAAGTAAAACAAGTACATCACTTTCCTATGGAAACTTTAAGAGCTGAAAAATGTAACGACAAAGGAGAAATTGAAGGATGGTACTACTCAAATAATTGGGAAAACTTAAAACCTACAGAAAAACCTGAAAGAATACCAGCATTTGGTTTTGGTAAAGCAAATGGAGTAGAAATGTATGTTTTAAAGCCATATGAAGCTGGTAAGTACTATTATAGTAGTCCAGATTGGTCTTCTGCGATGCCTTACGCTGTGTTAGAGGACGAAATAGGAGATTACCTTATAAATGATTGTATAAATGGATTTAGTGGCACTAAAGTGGTTAATTTTAACAACGGAGTACCAGACCCAGAAAAAATGCAAGCTATAAAAAGTGATGTATTAGGTAAATTAACTGGAAGCAGAGGAGAAAAAGTAATCGTTGCTTTTAATAACAATTCTGAATCAAAGACCACAATTGATGATATTCCTTTAAACGATGCACCTCAACACTATCAGTATTTAGCTGATGAGTGCTTTAGAAAGCTAATCGTTGGTCATAGGGTTACATCTCCAATGCTTCTGGGAATACGTGAAGGTAATGATGGGCTTGGTAATAATGCAGAAGAAATTAAAAACGCTACACAATTATTTGACAATATTGTAATACGTTGTTTCCAAGACCAAGTAATAGAATGTATTGATGCTATCTTATCTGTTAATGATATTGCTTTAGATTTATACTTTAAAACACTAAAACCAATTGAATTTAGTGATATTGATATTGTAAACGAAGAAATTATTGAAGAAGAAACAGGTTATGAGTTAAGTCTTAAAAAAATAGATGGTCAAGAAGTATATAAGACTAAAGAAGAAGCAGAAGCAAAAGCTTTAGAGCAAGGATGTGAAGGTTATCACGAACACGAAGAAGATGGGGAAATTTGGTATATGCCTTGTGAATCTCACGATGAGATAGTAGACTTAAAAAAGCCTTGTACTGCTGGATATGAGCAATATGGTATGAAAATCAAAGATGGGAAAAAAGTTCCTAACTGCATACCTATTAAAATGACTGAAGAAGAAACTGAAAGTGTTTTAGGACATTTAGCAGAAAGTGGAGAAAAGATGTCTGATAAATATGTATATGTAGACGAAATAAATGAAGAAGATGACATTGATAATGAAGATTGGGCTAATTACTTAATAAAAGAGAAAAAAAGTACTCTATCTAAAGTAAAAGGTTTATTAGGATTAAAAGATGAAATAGATTCAAAGAAAAATGGAAGCTCTTTTAGTTATTTAGATTCTAAAAATGGATTATATAAAATTAGATATACTTATGCAAGAGGCTCTTATAAACCAAGTTTATCACAAAGACCTTTTTGTAGAAATATGATGAATATGGCAAGTGCTGGTATAGTATGGAGAATAGAAGATATAGACAAAGCATCAAGAGAAGGTGTAAACAGACAATTAGGACATAATAGACAAGCGTATGACCTATTTAAATTCAAGGGTGGTATATATTGCAGACATAAATGGAAAAAAGTTTTATATAGACTTGAAAGCAATACAGAGCCATCAGAAAATTTAGGTAACTATAAAAAAACTCGTACTATTCCTAAAAGTTATATGAAAAACCCAAGTGGTTCTAAACAAGCTGGAATTGCACCAGAAAATATGCCAAACAGAGGAGCATACCCAAAATAAGATACTATGGCAAAAGCATTATTTATAACAACTAAAGACGTAAAGAGGTATTCTGTACTTTCTGGAAATGTAGACCCAGACAAGTTTATCTATATGGTAGAAATTGCTCAAGATACAGAGGTACAAAACTATTTAGGAACTAAACTACTTGAAAAGATACAAGATTTAATTATAGCTGGTACTATTAACGACCCAGCAAATGCAGCTTACAAAACGCTTTTAGAGACGTATGTGAAGCCTATGACTATTTATTGGGCATTAGTATGTTATATGCCTTTTGCTGCTTATACAGTCGCTAATGGTGGTGTATATAAGCATACAAGTGAAAGTAGTGTAACAGTAGATAAAGACGAAGTAGATTATTTAGTAGAAAAATATAGAGATATAGCACAATTTTACACTAATAACTTTATAGATTTTATGGTCTATAATCAAAATACATATCCTGAGTACAACGCAAATACACAGGATGACACATATCCAGACACTTCTAACGCAGATTTCGGTGGATGGGTACTATAAGATATAAACAAAAAAAAGAGAATATTGTAAAGTTAGTACAATATCTAAAAAAGAAATATGTGGACACAAACGAACACGCTAAACGTAGAAATAAATTATGAGTATAACAGCGAACACATCAAATTG
>Ga0208793_1001066_pt1 | contig 16532 bp, 19 predicted proteins | sample 17_taG_FD_184092 | JGI IMG/M metagenome (GOLD analysis project Ga0208793, IMG submission 184092) | Marine viral communities from the Subarctic Pacific Ocean - 17_ETSP_OMZ_AT15314 metaG (SPAdes) (version 2) | ecosystem: Environmental > Aquatic > Marine > Oceanic | place: Pacific Ocean | collected...
CTAGCTGGAGGTGCTGATGAGTTTAGCGTCCTACAGGATTCATCACAGGGCTTTGTTGATATTGCTAAGAGCCAAGTGGATGAGTCTGCCGGTGGATTAGCAGCTGCGCGTACAGAGTTTGAGAATTCTGCCACTAGCTCTCTAAAAGGTATGGAAGATGATCTAGGTTTTATTGGTGCTCTAGAACGCCTTGAGACCGCTACAGGCACAGAGATTGTTGCTCCAAAGACGGGTGCGTTTAAAGAGATTGTGACAGGCCTCGAGGACAGTTACGCCTTGATGGTGAATCAGAAGAACAATCTATACGGCGCCATACGAGGCGGTGAGGTAGATGCCGATTCTATATACGATATCTTCATCCGTATGCCCGAAGAAGACATTACGGCTGCGGCTAGAAACTTCTCTAAATCTGATCCTGTGGCGTCCTTTCTGGAGCAGCTGAAGGCACAGAAGGTTCCCGAAGAAATTACAGATGCTAAGGGTAATGTTAAGACTGTTAATAGGCTGGAAACACCTGACGAGATAGAAGCTCGATTTAAGGATTGGATATCTCAAAATACAGACTTTGGATTCTTCTATACTAGAATACGTCCTGAGCTATCTCAGCTAGCCTCTGATGCTTTTGCTAAGCCCGGGGGATCGGGTCTCGGTAGATATTATCGTGAGATGATTAAGTTCATTGATGAAGATATGGTAAAGCATGTTGAAGACACGGATCCTGATCTAGCTATGGCAGCTACAGAGGCTAAAGATTACTACATGAAGACATTCGCTCCTATATGGCGCGATAATGATTCAATGCAGCAATTCTCTAATATCTATGACAGCACTCTTGGACGTACTCCTGCGAATGCTATTGAGAGTACTGTTACTCGTACTGAACCATTCAGACCGGGATTTGACGCTAAGGCTGAAGAATTTACTAAAGGTATTCTAAATAGTGGTAATATGGCTAGAACGGTGAATCTAGCTACTGCTCTGACAGATGTGGGAGATCCATCTAAGATTGCAGACTATTTTATCCTAGATACAGTGAATCAGTTTGCTAACTCGGTTAAGACTGCCGGACTAGATGGTGCTGATTACTCTAAGTTCTCTCAAAATCTAATGCGCTATGCAGAACAGCTTAATGAGCTGGCTGGAACATCTCCAGAGATGGCTAGCAAGGTTAATAGTATCAACGAGTTCATTCGTAGATTAGAAGCTGCCGGTGGAGATCAGGCTAAGGTAAAAAATATTCTTGAATCAGCTGAGCGAGCCTCGGCAGGACTGATGCAGAGAGTAGAGGATGGCGTTCTGAAAAACTTCTTTGATAAGGAGAGTACACCTTCGTTAAAAAAGCTACTAGGTAGTGAGCAAATAAAAGGCACATCTAACCCACAGGCTGCTTTTGAAACGATATTCGGAGCGGGTAAAAGAGGCGGTGGAGAGAGCCGTGCTCGAGTAAAGGATCTGATGGGCATTATTGCTGAGCAGCCGGAAGCTAATAGACCAATCTTAATGAAAGGTTTAAAAACTGCCTACGCAAACTTTCTAGATAATCGTATGTTCGCTGTCACTAAAGAGACCGGCGGAACTAGACCTGTTAAGGTTAAAGATATCGAGGAAGGTGTAAGTGGACGTTCTTCTATCCTAGATATTGGGGATATGATCTATGCCGATCAGCCTCAGTTCATGCAAGCTATTAGAACTACAATTGAGGCAGCTAGCGATAATGCTCAATCTATGAGAGCTACGCCTATCAAAGGACAGTCTGCTACCTCATTTAACAGAGAAGCAGCTACAGCAACCACACGGCTTATATACACCGTTGTTGGGCCTCTCAGTAGAGCAGGTTCTAGAATTAGAGCAGTTATGGGTGCTGTTATCGAGAAGTCAGATCCAGATACTAGGGCGGCGGCTATCCGGACAGAGCTATTAGCTAACTCGGATTACTTCCTAGAATTAGCTGACAAGTATAACAAAAACCCTAGGGATCCATTACTTGAGGATCTCATGATTAACTACTTATCGACAGCTATTGTTAAAGCGTCGAGCTCTGCAGATGATCCCGAAGAAGACTCTATGCTCGAGAGTATGCAAGATACCTTAAAGAACATCTCAGAAGTTCCATTAAGCGTAGTGCAATAAAGTAAAAACCCCCGAGCCGTAAAGCTCGAGGGTTACCTAACGAAGTATACCAGACCAACGGTATATTCCCGTATAAACTACATAATTGAGGCCTCTAAGTCAACGACTTGGGGGCTTTTTTTATGCAGCTTCCTCTTCTTTTTTGCCTTTATTATTGGACTCAAAGACGTTGATATCGAAGATGCTTTTATTAAGCATCCAGTGCATTAAAGCCACGTTATTGACGCTGGATTCAATCATTAATCCACCATTCTTATCGAGACCAACAATCATGATGGCCTCTAGGTCTTTATCCTGTGCGTTATCAATGCACTTTTGTACTGCTTCTGCCATTATATGCTCCTATTCGCATTTACGAAGGCCAGTTTGAGGATCGTAATAACAAGCCCCGCCTTCTTCGATAAAATTATCGTTGTCTTCCACAACTTCCTCTTCCGCTACATCCTCTGAGCTGGATGCATTCAGAATCCCGTATCGTTTTCCGGACGCTCTGAAGGTTGTGCAGCCACTAGAGCCTCCTTCATATGCCTCCATATAAACCTGTTTGAATTCTTCCCATGTAACCTCATCTCCAACATTACATGTCTTTGAACAGGCGCTATCGACGTACCGTGAAGCCACATTTAAAACCTTCACATGGTCAAACACAGAAAGCTCATCTGCAGTCTTACCTTTCACTCCGAACTCACGATATGCATAGTCATCCACACGCTCGATACGCGGCCCATCAAAGGTCTGGATTGTGCGATCATAGTAGTGTGAGAATACTGGCTCGATACCCGACGATACATTATCGGCTGAGAGGCTAATTGTTCCAGTAGGAGCTACACTAAGTAGATGAGAATTACGGATGCCATACTTAGCGATATCTGTACGGATCTCTGTAGGTAGAGTCATAGCAAAACCGCTGGTTAGATAATCCTTCTGGAATAGCGGAAAGGCGCCCTTCTCTTTAGCCAGCTCGATCGATGTCTTGTAGCACTCGTCTCGAATAAGGGTCATAATCTCTTCGAACTTCTCGATAAACTTATCCGAGCCGTAATCAAAACCCAGAGCTTCTATAGCATTTGCTACTCCAGTTACCCCTAGGCCCATCCGGCGCTTAGATTTAGCTTCCAGCTCTTGTTGAGGCAAAGGATAGGTTGCTCTATCTACGACATTATCCATAGCTCTTACGACATGAGGGATATCATTACGCAGCATGTGAATATTGAACACATAGGAGTCATCGATCTTAGTGATGTACTTAGCTAAGTTGAATGAACCCAATAAACAGGCGCCATATGGAGGAAGCGGCTGCTCACCACAGGGATTAGTAGCTGCTATAGTCTCACAATAATGGAGATTGTTCTTCTGGTTAATCCGATCGATAAACAGGATCCCGGGCTCAGCCCAATCCCAAGTAGAGCGTAAAATATCATCCCATAGAGCTCTAGCATTAACTGTCTTATAAACACGGCCCTCGAAAACTAGGTCAAACTCCTTGTCCTCTTTAACGGCAGTCATAAACTTGTCTGTTACCATCACCGACATGTTAAACTGAGTTAGATCAGTGCTATTGTTTTTAGCTCGGATAAATTTCTCGATATCGGGGTGATCGCAGCGCATGGTTGCCATTTGAGCTCCGCGTCTGTGACCTGCCGAGGCAATCGTCTTACATACAGCGTCAAAGATCCCCATAAAGGATAATGGCCCACTAGAGCGGCTATCTAGGCTCTTAATCAGGTCTCCGTGTGGACGAAGTGTAGACCAATCATAGCCAATACCTCCTCCTAGCTGCATTGTACGCGCAGCCTCTCCAGCGGATTTCATAATACCTTCCATACTGTCTTCGATCGTACCCGATACAAAGCAGTTATATGGTGTTACCGTCCTAGGAGCTCCCATTGCTGATTGCACCCTGCCGGCGGGTAGAAATCTCTGGTTACAGAGAATAGTTTTAAAGTTATCGAAGTGTCCTTCGTTATCCTTCAAAGCTTCTGCTACTCGGGTCATTGCCTCGCGAAAAGTCTCTCCTTCGCTACGGTATTTCATAGCGTGAATTTCTTCTGAAATGTTTATTGTTGGCCCGTATTCGTTCTTAATCATTACTCTTCCTCATACTAAATCTGTTAGGTTTGGTTCTGCATAATTTGGCCCCTTTAGGACTTTGCCATCTTCTCGGTAGATAGGCTTACCGTCAGTATCTAACTTCGACATATTAGACGCGTGTACTCGCCGTACTGCTTCATCTAAGTTCCAGTTAAACGTAGCTGCATAGCCGTATGTGACGTAGACTAGATCAGCTAATTCTTTGAGAAGGTTTTCTGCATCTACTGCGGATAGAACCTCTGCGTATTCTTCCTTTAGAAGGACTAGACGTAGTAGGTCTTTATCTGTGTCTTTTACCCACGGATGCCCTAATGTTTGACCGTAGACACGCGCAAAGTGCTTAACCATGTCCAGCGGAGTTTTATTCAAATAAGTATCCGGATTCCGTAGGCTCTCATTACCTTCATCGAAATACTCAAATGCAGTAATATCTTCACTGCTTACCATTCTGCTCCTCCTCTATTTTTTTGATTAATCTATCTAGATACCAACGGGCCTTTTTGAGATCCTCGAGCCCATTTTTGTAGGGCCAGCGCCATAGGTATTTGAAACAATTCTGCCAACAGTAAGCTTGATGTGAGGGGATATCGCAGCCCTCTGACATAGCTTCCATTGCGTCGATACACTCAATATTAGATTGATAGTGTGGGGGGTTATTAACTACATCCATCAGTGAAGCTTCTTCTTAACGAGGGAGATCACATTACTATTTTTCTTATTATCTATAGCTTCCAACAGCTCTTCATCAGGTTCGAAGGAAACATCAGATCCATCTTCTTCAAGGAGATCTTTGATCATGTTAGACATGCGGCCCATAGTGACTATGGTTTCCAAAGAGTGCTCTAAATGGAATCCTAGGCCGGCTACTAATGCATCAATGAATTCTAATTCATCATCATCGAAATCATCTGTCTCGACATTATGCCCTACCGATATCTGTAACTTAGCCCCATCTTTTAAATCTATCTTTAAGAGAAGGCTGTTGATGGGAATATCTTCTAGCTTCATTTATTTCTCGCTTCCGAAAGTAGCTTTAGGAAATACTCAGCATCAACTATCGCTAGAGGCTTCTTCCTATCGGCCTTAATTATGACAAGTGGCTCGATGTTCTCTGGGCAGTTTTCCTGCGCCTGAGAGTAATAAGAATATACTGCTATGTTCTTACGAGCCTTACACTCGATGCTAACGGGCATCTTCTTGCGCGCAGCCGGTGATAATTGGACATCCTCACCGCCAGCTCCCATGCTTGTCGATTTGACATCATCTGGCTCTAGAGAATGGACAAGATCTAGGATCTTATTTCTCGTCCATTTCTGGAGATTACGGCCCTTGGCCTTAGCGCTCTGTGTTTGGATCATCTGGATACTCGATGTACCATTTGTACGGCGTTTTTTCGGCCTTACTGTGGCGGCTAGGGAGGAACTGCGCTTCGGGCCAGCACGTTTTTTTGAACGAGCACCAAGTGCAGCTTTTGTTGAGGATTGTTCCACCTGTCTTTTTGCGGAAGAACGTCTCTTCTTCGGGTTCGAAGCAGCGCTGAAAGGGCCGGTTGTTAGATACAAGATCCACAACATGCTCCCTGTGCTGGCGTATAAAAGCTTCTTGCTCGCTAGAGGCATCAACCTCTACGATCTTAATTTCACCCGAAGATTTATCTACTACTATCCAGCCGCCGGCTTTCTTGCCTTGGGCATCAGCATACCCGTAGAGCTGACCTACATATCCGAAGTCATCTGCCTTATAGAGAGCTTGAAAACCTCCGCTCCACTTGTTTCTAAAGGCATACTGGCTGCAGGATTTGATATCGTATACCGCACCATCGATGTCTATGTCGCTAGTGCCGTTGATCGTAGTGTCGCTGACATCAAGCTTAACATCATCACCGTCAGATGTGACATTTACCTCAGTCTTTTCTAAGACCATCCGAACTAGGATCTCTACGCAGTCTCCAACCACCATACGAACCCAATGATTGTATGGCATTCTCTCTCGAGGAGACTCTAATTGTATTTCTTGTTGGAGCTGGCAGGGTAGCCGCCCTATATTTGACATACGGATCCTAGGCTTTTTCTCCCTAGGGGTAGTCTGTTTATCTAAAGCCGCTGCGAACTGTTCTACTGCTTTTTTCTTATCTTCGGCAGTGAATTCGATTGTCTGCTCATTTGAGAGATCTTCGAAGACAGCACGGAGCTGGCTCTCTAAAATAGAAAGCATATAAGCACCTATAAATTGTGGGGAAGAGAGGGCCGAAGCCCTCCCGTTTAAGCTAAGTCAGCGGCTAAATCACTGGAGGACATCACAGCATCAAATACCTGATTATCCGATGTGCTCTCCAATAATGCATCATTATGCCGTTTGGTAATTCTACCATTTTCCTGATTAGCCATATCCACAAATATCTTAGCGGTAGCTGCCAGCTCTGGGGTAAAGGCTGCCTGAGTGCCAAAGTCTACAGAGTAGGTTGTGTAATAGTACTTACCGCGCTTCTCTGTCTTTACGTTGATGATGTAGTCTTGGAACTTTTTACCAAAGGGTAGGCTTTCTATAATTGACTCAAAGTCGTTATAGCCAGATCCCTTCATGTAATGTTGGAATGGTACATTTTCTACGGTAACTTCTTTACCATCCACTGTCTTTCCAGTGTAGCTGATTACACCTCGGATAATACGGGTTGTCTTAACCTTACTTGCCCAGAATTTCTTATCATCTTCTGTCATCTGATCGAGCGTTTTACGAGTAGGCTTACCACAACGCAAAGTACCCTTCATATCGATCGGCTGACCCTTTCGAAAATCAGTCTGGAGAATAGATTTATTCTGAACCTTGCCCTTTTCATCCTGCTCACGGTATTGAAAATACTGAGCTAATACATGGATTTTGGCTTCCTTGGTATATACAGGCTCTCCCTGATTAGATAAAGACATTGAGCCTTTAGCTACGTCACGGCCCTGTTTATCCTCGCCATCATGGTTAATTTTAAGAAAATCAATCTGAATTTCCTGCTCTGCATCCCCCATTAATTGCATCATAATGTTTTGGGTTTCTGCTTCGGTTACTACTGTTACCTCATTCATGTTTTTTACAACCTTTGTTGTTTATTGTTGGAACCTATATCTTACATTAACTAATGTATCTAGTCAAACTAATTCCCGCATTTCCATCCAGTTTCTGCCGGCTTCTATTTCGATGTCTAATGGGAGGGATGGGGTGTAGTTGAACCTACGTTGGAGATCGTCTTTCACGCCCTCCATAGCCCATTGCAATCCTGCAACTACCTTATCTTTTTCCTCAGATAAGCAGTCCACCACCAGTGAGTCATGCACAGTTAGGATGAGTTTAGATTTTAGATTATGCTTCCTAAAATACTGCAATGCTCTGATACAGGCTAAGGGAACACAGTCTCCTGTGGCGAAGCTTTGTACGGGATAGTTAACGATCTGTTGGGAATATCGTTTGATCTTTCCGTTGCTAGATCTCTCAGCGTTAGGGAAGAAGAATTCTCGACCGCTAGGGGTTCTGACTATACCATCCTTTAGAACTCCATCCATAAGTTCTCTGTGCCAATCCTTGAGGCCAGAATATATGGAGAAGTAAGTTTTAAAGTACTCTTGTATATGTGATGGTTCTGACATCCCTGTGCCTCCATACAACGGTGCGAATGTATAAGCCTTCGCAGCCTGTCTCATATCCTTAGATACTTCCGACTCATCACAACGATTAATGATCGATGCAGTCTGTTTATGAACATCCTTACCGGAAAGAATATCATCCAGAATCTGAGGGTCTCTACTGAGCTCTCCTGCCACCCTAAATTCAAGACCTGAGAAGTCAGCTTCCATGATTAAATTTTGCTCTCCGAAGCGGCTGACTATGCACTGTCGCACAGGAAACTTCTGAGACTTTGGGATATTCTGGAAATTGGGATTGCTACTACTTAGGCGCCCTGTACGAGCAACCGTCTGGTTAAAGTTAGCATGGAGAATACCATCTTCTCTAACCCATGTCCGTATACCTGCCACGAATGAATTAAGATAAGTATTTACCGCATTAAGCCGGCTCATCTTCTCCAAGTATTCTACAGCTAGATCATATCCCTTCTCTCGAGCCTGATTGATTAGAAGCTTGTTAGTTATCTTATCAACCTTGAATCCATTTATGCTGGCATAGCTAGGGTCTAGAGGAACCATCTTAAGACCGGCTGTCTCTCCAGTATCTTGATAGATGGCGCCATCCCCATCACAGGTTTTGCATCTAGGCTGGTTCTTATAGGGCTCACCCTTCTTGGTAAGCTTAAACTGACGCCCTGATCCATTACACACAGGGCAGCACTGAGCGACCGTCTTTTTAATCACTGCAGTAGATGCTCTGACACAGGCGCTGTGCTTAGATGGCTTGTATCGAGGTATAGGTAGCGGCTTACCGTTAGCACCGACTCCTATGTTGAACAGAGTAGCGTGGAGCTTCCTATCTGTCACAACGCGACCGTATACGATCTTGGTTTGATCCGGGCCACTGTTTAAATTAAACGGAGTATCGCCTAATACATGTCTAGCAATTTCCTCCAGCCTCTTAATTAAGGTATCTCTCTCGGAAATGAATTCTGCTTCTACCTTGTCTAGGGCTTCGATATCTATGTTGATACCATTTCGCTCTATCTCAACTAAGAACTCTAGCATCTCATTCATGAGCTCTATGACAGGCCGAAGACCTTTGTTCTCCTCGAGCTCATCTACTTGAGATAGAAATATTTCGGCACAAGAAATCACATCTGCCTCGGCATACTCATCGACAGTAGCAAAAGGCATAGCCTCAAACCCAATACCGTCTTTAAACATGTCGCTAACAAGATCTGCTTTCTTGTGCGTAACGCCACGGCGGATAGCCGTATTTTCCAGACTGAGCTTCCACTGTTGAGCTCTTGCGAAAACAAATTCGGCAATCATAGTACACCAGATTGGAGAGCTAATAAGAAACTCCAGCTCCAATGCCCATATCGTGTCGAATTTAGCGTTATGCGCTACAATCAGATCTGCCCGATCTAGATCCTTCTGAAACGCCTCCCTTCCATCAGGCTGGGGCTTCTCATTATGGTTCCATACAAGTCTATGTACAGGCCCAATGATACCATCTTTGATCATACACCACCAAACACCAACACATCTGTTGTCTTTGTTAAATGGTGAATTGTCAGTTTTTCCGTTAACGTCTTTTACTGTGGTCTCGAAATCCCAGACTAGGACTTCTCCTGTTAGGTTAAACATATCTACTCCGTGTACCTTGAAATTTGGGGATGAATTCTTGCAGCTATAGTGCCGTGCCATCCGCTTATTTTATTTTTAGAAATTGTAATGTGCCGGATCTCATCATCCGGATCGACATCGAGCTTACCAATGCCAATAATAAGATCAGCTTCACTAGCTTTACCGATCTTAGATCCTTCCATCATAGTAAATGATAGTCGGGTCTTACCCTCCGCTTCTGCAGAGGCTTGAGACACACCAAAGATTGCACAGTTCTGACGCTTAGCTACTTCTCTGATACGTCTGTATACTTCTCTGAGGCGTTCATGGGAGGCATTAAAATTTCCTCCGATAGTTACTTTGTCAGCCTGATCGATAAACACGATCGAAGCTTCTTCTTTCTTTATATACCTCTCGATCTTATCGAGATCCCAATCTTGAGTATCAATGTACTCAATAAGGCCTCGAGTTCTGGCGTTGTATATAACCTTAGCTTTTTCACTATCTGCTAGGACTTCCTCCTTGGTGAGGCCAGTAGCTGCCGAGTAGGCTCTGGCAACTGTTCTCCTAGTAGATTCTTCATTACCTAATATGACTACCTTATGCCCCTGATCTACAAATCCACCGGGGGCTAATGCTAAGCTGACCACAAAGGCAGTCTTACCTACATTAGAGATAGCAAATATAATTCCAAATTCAGTCCTTTGAATTCCATAGACCCGTCGAGAAAGTGTCTCTATGTTGAACTTTGCTCGATTGGAGTTATCCATATCCAGTATAAGCTCATCTATATCTTGAGTGGTATTAGGGCCGAACTCGTCATCAACAAACCCGTTACTGTACTTTTCAATTACCTCCTGCGCCTTCTGTAACGCTTCGGGATTGCCTTCAGATATCTCTAGTCCGAGTGTCGCTATCTGTTTACCAACATCCCTCTGCCATAGTTTAGAGATAACGTCAGTCGCTACAGCTGGGCTGTACTCTTCTTCCATGTCTACGAGGGATAAGACATCCTCGATCTCTGCTCTTTCAGCTCGAGTCGATACAGGATTCTCTGTCTCCCAGATCTTATACAGCTCTTTAGATGTAAGATCGTGCTGGTATGTTTCGTGAGCTCCGATAAGCACCGTGTATAACGATCGTATCTCGTCAGCGAATAGCTTTCGGTTTAATTTGCCTTTGTTCTGCTCATAGAACTCATAATTTAATAAGGACTTTAGTATGGATGTATCTAGCATGGTCACCTTGTTAATTTCCGTTAGGTGAATAATAGATACATTAGTGTTGGCAAAAAATAAACCCCCGATTTTTAGTCGGGGGCTTTTTTCTATCCAGTTCTGATCTTGAGCTTCCTTAGATCGGGCTTTGCATCACCCCGCCGCTCTTTAATGTCGCATTGGTAGTAGGAAACTCTATTATTTCCCCTCACCAAATTGTTCATAGCTTCTTCTAATCTCTTCTGCTCCTCGGCGGCATCCATATACCCCCCGGGCAGCTCATAATCTATGAGAATTAATCCTCTGGCCTTCATTATACCTTTTCCTTGTGTTTATAGTCGGTACTAGGTTTGCTTCGACTAAGTGTTCTCTATATATTTTAATTGATCACACACAAGGGGGTGGGGCTACTGGAACTATTGGGCTTCCCCAGACATCTAAGCCAGTCCAATCAGAAGCCTTAATTATTTTTTTACTTACTATGCGTAGTGCTTTTCTGTAATGTGCTCCGTATGGTTTTAATAGATACGAACCTGTAAACGTATGTTCGACTATACCTCTGAACGCAGGGAGATACTCTTTAAAACTGCAATAAGAGTTTCTCGACATTTTTTGGAGGTGTATTTTTAATATCGTCTTCGAGAAAAACAATTCTGACATCCACTCTTCCTTCCAACCTTTCCTTAAGTCTAATTGACTTTCTACTTGCATCCTTATCTAGTGCAATAACTACTCTATCAAAGGTGCATAACTCTGTCTTCTGTTGATTACTTAACACAGTACCTAATATCGCACAACCGGTACAAACCGGGAACATGCCTAATAAACAGGCAGAATTAATATCCTCTACAACAATAGCGGTGTTTCCAGTACCTACAGTAAGTAATCCTTCTATACTGCCGTATTGTTTCCATTTAGGTAAATCTCCTACTAGGGATCTCCCTACGGCGCCCGATCCAGACTTTGAGAAAAACAACACTCTTTTATCTGCCGGCGCGTATTCCACTCTTATCATCCCTTTTTGGTATGCCTCGAGGCTGTTGTTGTCTTCAAGATACTTGATCACGGCAGGGTGGTGATCTGGAGACGATAGCAGCGTAGGAATCTCTAGTAGAGTTTTTGTCTGAGTAGTTGAGACGCCGTTAAGCTTACGCCTTAGTGTGGTTGTGGACATGCCTACCGTCTTTGAACCCTTTACACCGCAGCTGACCTTAAAGCAGTGCCAAAGCTTCCTGCCATCCCGCACAGCAACCCCTAGTGTTTTACGCCCTCCACAGAATGGACAATTAATATTAATACCATGCCCTTCCTTGACTATGATATTGTCCAACATCTCTATTTGGTCTCTGTAAGAATACATGTAAGCCTCCAACCTGTACTAATACCTTAACAAAATGAGGAGTTAGTTGTCCACAGAATAATGCGGCTGTAAGTGTTTGATAAATAAAACACCCATCTACCCTGAAGGTCGTAGGTTCAAATCCTACTCCCGCAACCAAGCCTTTAAAACAAGGGCTATACGGCGCCAAGAACCTCGTATTCCATTCTATTCCTCGTTATTCCTTGTTTTATACGTTGATAAAGCTAAGTTACCTTAGCTAAGTGCTCTTGTTAAACTTAGCTCTTTCAGTAGCGCGTCCAATCTCATCTTCCGACATTGGGCGAATATATGTGGGATCATTAGCTGCCTTAGCTATCCCATTTTTTACCAGCTCTACGAACCCGTAATCAAATACTAGGCGAAATGTCTCTGGATCGCACTCTACTTGGAGTGTCGCTGACCCATCCTCATGCTCTTCTATCTCTGTTACTTTAATAGAATTATTCATCTCGGGTAACCTTATTATATTTACGGAACCTTTTGTTGTAGGCACGTTTGATCTTCTTTAATTGTCCTGCCTTCCATAGGTGAAACTTACGAGCTTTACTTAGGGCATCATATTCATCACCACCCTTCATAGGTATGCGCTTATTCATCACCTACCCCTACACACATCAGGCACTCTCCCTTAATGCGTCCCATGACACGGGAAATAATTTTACCATTACACGATCAATCTCCCACGCTACCTCTGCTGTCTCTGCTTGTGTATCAGGCGCACAGCGAAGCTTACACATGTCAGCAAATGCATCTAAGCTACCTGACCAGTACCACTCAGTCATCATACTCTGGGGCAATATCATTCGAGCTTGCTCTGGGCATACACCAGCTCTTAGAAGAGCTTTATACATACTAAGAGTGTCCTGCGTAGCTAAGTAAACACCGTCATTACCATTAGTCATGATCGAGTCATTGCAATGGAATGAATCAATCTCATCTAGGTCTATAGATCCGGAGCTTCCTTGCTTTTTATCGGCGGCTTTACCTCGCCAATTATCAGGCTCGTAAAACTCAGGTTCTTCATCTACATACCGGCGACTGATCTCGTTCCATCTCAGGAACTTATGCTTCACAAGCTGGCGCGCAACAAACACAGGCGCCTTGATATGAAAGCTGGCAAAGCAATGCCCAAAGGGGCTAATATGATTATGCTCGGCTAGGTAATTGATCAGCTTTCTATCCTTGTGAGAAAGCATATACTTACCCTTAACCATATCAATGCACTCGAGTTCACTCTTCTTACCAAAGCTGACTCGAGCGGCGTTCACTACGGATAGGTCAGAGCCCATGTGGTCAATATAAGTTGCATTAATCAAAACGGGGGTTCTCCATTCTCGTCCAGCTCAACTCTCTTAAAAGAGTAATCTCTGACTACTTCCGTAGCCGGCGGTTTATTCTGCGGGGTTTCTGTTACCCCTAGGCTTCTGAGCTCTTGCTCCAGCCACGGTGGGATCGATTTTTCGTAACTCATCTCTCTCTGCCTTAATTAGATCAATCAGCCGCTCGATAAAGATATGTGATGGCCTACCAAACAATCTGGAACATTCCATTTCTAGTTCCTTACGAGCGGTGTTGATGTCCATTAGGATTCTCCTACGATTATTTTCATTAGGGATATGACTTTGCTCAATTCGTTAATGTCATTGACCTCAACCTGATCTACTAATTTATCGTTAGGATCCTTTAGGCTGACCGTACACTTGAATTCCGCAAGATCGGACTGTGCGAGAACCACCGTATGGTCTCCTAACTTTAGTGTTACTAGGTGAACGAATGGCGTCATTGGCCCCACGCTTGAGCTATTGCATCTTGTGCAGTTTCCCGAGACCTTTTGACATACACACTAACCATCTCACGGCTCTTATGTCCGGTCACACTCATGATCTGATCCTCAGTACATCCAGAGTCGGCTAGCTTAGTGGTTCCAGTGCGGCGGAGATCTCCTATGCGTAACTCTTTAGGTAAATTGGCTTTACGCATTATGGATCGAGCTATCTTAGCATAATCCCATTGAGTGTAGGGCTTACCAGTAACCTCATAGGTTAAGATAGTATCCCATGCGCGACCTTTAGAGAACTTTTCTCCTACTAATTTATTGCGACCCTTGTTTGATATCCAAGGTTGTGACAGGCGTTTTTTAAGAACAGGCGCAAGCGGAATGAAAACTTCTGTGCCGGTCTTCTCTTGCTTAAATTCAAATATGTTATTCTTTATATCTCCCCAGCAAAGCTTACGAACATCCCCGGGCCTCTGACACATAGTATAGCACATCAATGCTAGGGTTCCCATTGAGTGTAGCCCCATACTATCCGCGGTAGCTATAAAGGTGTCCACTTGATCCTGTGTCCAAAGCACCTCTCGATCAGGAAGGTTCTTAATCTGGGAGTGGCGCCAAGGGTTACCGGATACTTTTCCTGCGTTCTCAGCGACAGTCCATATCAGCTTCATTACTTTAACAGTATGCAGGGCTCGATGATGACTAAAGTTACTTCTAACCTGACGTATAAACCGCTGCACTACTTCTTTGGTGATTGAGCTAGACTCCATGTCACCTAAAGTCTGATTAGAGTTAGGTAATATAATGTTTAGAGCTGTGTTTATCATCAATTCATAGGAGGCAATGCTTCTAGGCTTAAGATTAGCATAGTTCTCGCTCTCTCTATAGTACTCAACAAGCTTATATACTGTGCCAGCACTTACATTCCTAGATTTCCTATTATTGCGTAGGTGAGAGGCATACTTAGCCTGTACCTTCAGTGAATACGCTCTAGCACTGGCTAGGTCATCAAAGCTAAATGATTCATCTCCAGTTACACGATGGATGTATGTCGGAACACCAATAAAATGGTTTATGGATCCATCTGCGCGTGAGATCCTTTTGTAGTACTTGATCTTCATGGTCTGCTACCTCAGTTAGTTAATCTAAGATCACTTTACTAAGGTAGTTGCTTCAGATCAAGCCCACTAATGTAAATATTTACCCTTTACAAAGGTAACAATGATGTGTACCCTGCGAGGGTCTTTAGCCCGAGCCAAACCCTATGAAGCTATCTGATCTCGGGTAACGGCTACCATAGTACCATCTGTTAAAGTGGCATCTTCTGTACAAACAAATAGTCCAGACATCTTATCGATAGTGATACAATCTAATGATTCATTCTTATCCATAGCGTCACAAGCTTCTAATAATGCTTGAGCCAAATCAAAAGCCGAGCTTTGGGTGTATACCAACATAAATTTCTCCTGCGCGTGAATGTATATTCTGGTATCAAATATTAACTTAATAGAAAAGCATTAATTTACTATAAATGTATTTGACCTACCTGTTTAGATACCTTAACATAGTAGAGAGCAAACCGCTCGTTTAACTTCCTCCCTGTACTAGCCCCTGATGTATTGATTTGCATTGGGGGCTTTTTTATTCATAAATTCAATCTCCTGCGCGTGAGCTCATATGTTTAAAGCATGTGTATAAGTACACAGGATTGTGTGTGTAAGTGTATGTAAACATGATGTGTTGAGCTGAGAAATATTTTTCAAAGCAACCTGAATAGTTACCTTAATAATTGACATTAGCTATCATATAGATCAGAGTCTGAGGTGCAGCACTGACCAGCTGCGGAATACAAAAACTAAAACCTAACGGAGAACAAAAAATGACTATTAGTCTTTTAAATACTACGGGTAGCAATACCAAAGTTAAGAAAAGCGAGAGCGGCAGCGGATACCGAATCGGATCCCTATCGATGGCGCCGGATGATATTATTTGCCCTAATCGTAAAATCGCAATGTGTGACGTTGATTGCTTGTTTAAATCCGGTCGCGGCACATTCGCTAATGTGATCAAAGCGCGGAGAGCTAAAACTAAGCTCTGGCATCAAGACCGGACACAATTTCTAGAGATCCTCTATAAAGATATCGAGAGGCATATTAGATCCAGCAACAAAGCGCGTTTAATTCCCGCAGTGCGCTTGAATGTTATCTCGGATATTGACTGGGAAAATTACGGGATATTTGATCGGTATCCCGAGCTAGTCGGATATGATTACACTAAAAGACCGGAGCGCCTAGGACATACGCCGGATAACTATCAACTGATGTTTTCATATTCTGGGGCGCCTCGATATCAAGAGATGGTGCATCAAGCATTACAAACAGAGATCCCGATCTCGGCAGTATTCCGCGGAGGATTCCCGAGCCAGTTTATGGGGAGAGAGGTTATTGATGGCGATCTCTCGGATCTGTTCAATCTAAAAGCTAGAAATAAGATCGTAGGCCTAAAGCTTAAGGGAGGGAGAGATATCCAGCTCTCTCAATCGCCATTTATTGTAGATAATCCCGAGCTCCTAGAGGTGGCAGCATGATACAAGTGACTCAACGGATGCTGGATAAGAGCATTATCGATGCAAATAAATCGGTGCAGGAATTCGCTAAAAATCACCTACCGGTAAATTATGACGATATCGGAAATGG
>Ga0208793_1001068_pt1 | contig 16517 bp, 29 predicted proteins | sample 17_taG_FD_184092 | JGI IMG/M metagenome (GOLD analysis project Ga0208793, IMG submission 184092) | Marine viral communities from the Subarctic Pacific Ocean - 17_ETSP_OMZ_AT15314 metaG (SPAdes) (version 2) | ecosystem: Environmental > Aquatic > Marine > Oceanic | place: Pacific Ocean | collected...
AAAATGATTTTGATTTTGTTTGTGATCAAGTCGATACTCCTAGAGTAAAACTTCCTCATGTAAACGCAACAAAACACGCTCATTATACTGAATATTATGATAATCAATCAATTAAGTTTATTGGGCGAACCTTCGAAGAAGATATAGATACATTTAAATATAGATTTGGAGAATAAATTATGATGTGCCACAAAAATAAGTTTATCTTTATACACATAAACAAAACTGGTGGTACTAGTATTACGAAGCTTCTTGTGAATGCTGAGAATCCTCCGCAGAAGCATAAGTGGGCTTGGTGGTACAAAAAGTATGAGCCCAAGGCATTTAATACTTATTTTAAATTCTCTATCATCCGTAATCCTTGGGATAAATTACTGTCTCAGTATTTCTTTAGAGTTAAAGATGATACTCAACATGGATATATAGAAAGTGCTAAAGACTTGAGCTTCTTGGATTTTTTATTAAATCCATTTCCTGCAAAGCATAAATTACAGTATAGTAAACTATTTGAAGGTGACGTGTGCTTAGTTGATTTCATTGGTAGGTTTGAAAATCTTCAGGGAGACTTTAACACTATTTGCGACAAAATTGGAGTCCCGCCACAAAAACTTCCTCACGTAAACAAAACAAAACATAAGCATTATACCGAATATTACAATGACGAAACGAGGGAAATCGTTGCGGAAAAGTATGCAAAGGACATTGAGTATTTCGGATACAAATTTGGAGAATAATGGTTACTTTTATTATATGTGTTAAACATTACGAAAACTGTCATTCATACAATGATACTTGGGATTTATTAGAAAATACTTTGGTTTCGGTTTGTGGTCAGCTTGATGATAGGTTTGAAGTAATAGTGGTTTCGAATAAAACATTAAACCCTTTTGCAGAAAATAAAAAAATTAAAAATATAAAGTTTATAGAAGTTGATTGGCTCCCTCCATCATTATCCAATGCTTGGCAAATAGGTAATCAAGTAGATCGAAGCACTGGACTACCTGAAGTAAGATTAGATAAAGGTACTAAGTATATTTTAGCCTTAAGTGAAGTTGATGATGATAATTACGTTATGTTTGTTGATGCGGATGACTTCATACATAGAGATTTAGTTAGAACTATTCACAATTCGGGCAAAGACTTCTTAAGGATTAATAAAGGTTTTAAAATGGGTGTAGACGATACGTTTAAACGTGTTGGTGATTTTAATAAAAAATGTGGCACTTGTAATATAACTAAAGCAAGCATACTTAAAAAACAAATTGATTTTAAAAATGTCGATCTTACTTCATCTCAAGATATTATAATTAGATCTACAAAAAAGTTTTATTTATTAAAGTTAATGGGATCTCATCAGTTCTCTTGGAGATATTTTACCCATAAAGGGTATGAAGGTGGAGATATTAATTTTAGAGCAGCTATATACAACTGCTCTCATAATGAGCAACGCTCAGGTAAAGCGAATTTAAAGTACTCTCAAAAAATGAGTAAGAGTATGAAATTGCATTTTAACATATGAAGTTTGTTATTGTTGGTTGTGGTTTGAGTGGGACAACTTCTGCTCGCTTGCTTAAAGATAAAGGCCATGAGGTTAAAATTTTTGAATCTCGGAATCACATTGGAGGTAACTGTTATGATGTTGACATTGGAGGTCTTTACTTCCATAAGTATGGCCCACATATTTTTCATACGGATGATGAAGAAGTTTTTGAGTTTCTATCTAGGTACACAGAATGGATTGATCTGGAGTATAAGCCAATTGGTAGAACTCAGATTGGCGATATACCTCTACCATACCACGACAAAGGTTGTGAGGCAGCTATAGGGAGGACACTCTCTCAAGGAGAGATTAAAAAATACATTTTTAAAGACTATAGTGAGAAACAATGGGGAGTGAATTTCGGGGAGATTCCTAAAACAATCACAAATAGAATCCCAAAGACGAAGAACTCAGGAAGCCCAACTTGGTTCGAAGGTCAAAAATATCAGTGTGTGCCAAAAGAAGGATACACAAAAATGTTTGAAAAAATGTTAGATGGGGTGGAAGTTGTTTTGAATGCGGGACAGGAAGAATGGAAGGAAGAGGATTGTGATAAAGTTATTTATACAGGCAGGATAGATCAGTATTTTAACTGTTGTTTCGGGGAATTACCTTATAGGTCTTTAAAGCTAGAGCATTACCCAACAATGGATAAGCAAGACGCACTTGTTTACAACGAATGCAATAAGAAGAATAAATGGACTAGACAGTATGATCATTCTTATTTTAGTCCCAATCACTCAGGAGAAACTATAATTACCAGAGAATACCCCAAAAAGATGGAGGAAGGAGATATTCCATTCTATCCTATTCCTTGGGGGGAAGGCCAAGAGATATATTTAAAGTACGAAGAATTGGCTCAGAAAGAGGTAAGTACTGTGTTTTTGGGCAGATTAGCTAAGTATAAATATCTGGATATGTGGATGGCGGTTAAGCATATTTTTTTGAAATTTAGACGTTAATTTGTTGAATTATTCTTCTGGATTTAGATAATCAGGTAAGTATGAATGAAATTAAAATCACCTTACAAGAAAACGAAGCTAATGCGCTTCTCCAGATTATTGATGTCGCCGTAAAAGCTCAAGGACTTCAGATCGCTGAAGCGGGTTCCTTCCTTGCTAGCAAAATTCAAGAGGAAGCAAAATCACAACTGCCCCAAGCACAAGTAGAAGTACAAGCAGAAGCCCCAACTGAAGAAGAATAACAATGCGTTTTTCTGGTAAAGATCGGATTGTTAAAGCAGTCCAAAAAAAACTTGGCTTGCGCGAGGACGGGGTTGATGGTCCCGCTACATGGAAGATGATTTGGGAGAATCTAGTCCACGACAATAAAGGAGAACCAGAAAAACCTGAACCGCCAGTAGAAGAACTTAAAGATGATTATCCTGAAGTTTACAAAGCTTCCCCAAACCAGTCTGGGACAATTAAACCGAAGTATGTGATTTTACATCATAGCAGTGGGAGTCATGATGGGACTCGTTCATGGATTTTGAAGTCTGAATCAAAGGTTAGTTATCACTATCTTATTGCGGCTGATGGATCTCGCACACAATTTGTCTATGACAAAAAAAGAGCTTGGCATGCAGGAAGATCTTCTTGGAAGGGTGTGAGCGGTTTAAATGGTCACAGTATCGGTATCTCTTTCTATGGGGATACTAATAAACGCACTCCAAGTGCGGTTGAAATTGATTCTGCTGCCAAAAAATGTAAATACCTTATGGACAAATTTGACATTGGAATTGAAAACATTCTAACGCACAAAATGATTGCGCCGAATAGAAAGAATGACCCTTCAGACAAAACCTACGAAATGGTTATTAAACGGATAAAAGAGCTTTAAAAGTGAATGAAGAGATATTTCATATCAATGTAAATCGTCACGACATCTTCGATTACGTTCTTTCTAATTCTGTTTATGATCCAGTAGAGAAGTGTATTGATGCTACAATTTATGAAACATATGTAGACCACATTTTTAATATTAGAGATCAGGAATACGTTAATCAAGATAGAGATTACATTTATTTTTATAAAGAACTTTTCAAGTTAAAAGCAAAAGCTTGTGATATGCATACTTCAGAGATACTTAGGTTATGCGAAGAAATAGAGGAGATCGCTCCTAAGACCATTAAATTATGAAAAATAGTTGACACGGCTTGAAATATCTTTATACTGAGGGTAGATATGGAATACGAAGAACTAAGTAAATTGGTTGTTGAGTGGGGGAAAAGTAAAGGAATTCTAGATTCTTCTACTGCTCTTAGACAACTAGACAAGACGCAAGAAGAACTTGACGAAACAAGAGAAGCTTTAGAAAAGCTAAATAACTTTAATTACCAACGAGATTTAATGGAAGATCTCGGGATGCCCACTTCAAATAAGCAGGACATTCTCGCCGAAGTAAAAGATGGGATTGGAGACATGTTGGTTACTATTATTCTACTCTCTGAGATGGTCGAGTTCGATACTACGTATTGCTTGGAGGCAGCTTATGATGTAATCAAGCAACGCACTGGTAAAATGGTAGATGGGCAATTTGTAAAAGATCAATAATGAAAAAAACAAATAAAGATTACGAGGCTAAGAAGAAGGTTAGACGTAAGGGGATTCATGCTAAAAGCAAGACCTCTAGGCTTAAAAGCTCTAAAAATTACAAAAAGCCCTACAGGGGGCAAGGCCGATAATTCCCTGCTGCCTCGCTTAGTGTAATAATCTATACAAACAAAATATTGTTATGGATATTATTGAGATTATTACATCGTTCGTTGAAGATAAAGTTTGGTTTAACTGGGCTTGTGCTGTTATTGCCGCTGCTAGTGCATTCGCTGCTGCGACCCCAACTCCAAAAGAGGGGACTTGGCTTTCAAAAGCTTATAAAATCGTAGATTTTCTCAGCGTGAACTTCGGGAAAGCGAAAGACAAAGGAGACGGGAAAAAATAATTTATTTAATCTAGCCGTGAGGATAATTGTATTGTCAGCTATCTCTTCTCTTTTTTGCTACTCAGCCATTCACAATAAAGGCGAGGTAAAAGAAAAGGAGAAGGTGAAAGAGCAACGATAGATATTAACCATTTTAAATAACTTAAAAGCCGTCCTTCGGGACGGTTTTTTTTTGATTAGCTATTGATTTTCCATGTATTCTAGTTAAAATCAGTTAATGAACTTAGAGCCTGTGTTTTCTAGGGTGCAAAAACATCCTAAAGGTTGGGGAGAAGAAATATGGATTACCAATAATGACTTGTATTGTGGTAAAATTTTGAAATTTAATAAAGGTGCAGAGTTTTCTATGCACTATCATATTAAAAAAGAGGAGACTTGGGCAATAATAGAAGGTACGTTGATGTTGAGATATTATGATTTGGGGAATGCTATTGAAAAAGAGGTTGAATTAGGGGAAGGAGATACGGTTCACTTAAGGCCATGTATTCCTCACAAGCTTATAGCTCTAGAGGATTCTAAAGTTTTTGAAGTTAGCACTCAACACTTTGAGTATGATTCTTATAGAATCCAAAAAGGAGATTCACAAAAATGAAAATATTAATTATCGGAGAGTCGTGCTTAGATATTTTTACTTATGGGTCTGCTGATAGATTATGCCCAGAAGCTCCAGTCCCTGTTTTTAAACAAAAAGATTCAGTTACTTTCATGGGTATGGCCTCAAACGTCCATAGAAATGTCCTTGCTTGCCTTAATAATTTAGGCAAAAAAGCAGAAGTAGATATTAAAAGTAATCAAAGCACTGGAGCGAAGGTTAGATATATTGACTCTAATTCTAATCAAATGTTTTTGCGCGTTGATTCAGATGAGTATAAAGAGATTAATAAATTAAAGTTGAGAGAAGCAAGTGTGTGGTCTTATGACGTTGTGATCGTTTCTGATTACAATAAAGGATACCTGACAGACAGAGATTTAAAATATATTGGAGATAATGCTCAGTTGTCTTTTTTAGACACAAAAAAGAAGTATAACCCTGAATGGGCTAATTCGTTTGATCTTATCAAAATTAATGAAAAGGAATATAAGGAGAATGGATTTGAAGGGATGGGGATGGAAAACCTCATTGTTACTTTGGGGAGTAAGGGGTGTAGGTTCAGGGGAAAGAAATACCCTTTAAAATCTGTGGCTCAAGTACGGGATGTCAGTGGTGCTGGAGATACTTTTCTTGCTGCTTCCGCGACTAATTATTTATTTAATCAAGACATGGATTCAGCTATTGACTACGCTCAGACTTGCTGTAGCATTGTCGTCAGTAAAGCTGGAACAGCAACGATATGAATCACCCTAAAATAGTTGATACAAGCACAATCATGCACTATTTCTCGGTAGAAGGTAAAAAGATGGCTTTTACTAATGGTTGTTTTGATATGTTTCATGCTGGTCACGCACACCTTCTCCGATCAATAAAAGAAGATTTACCTGACAATTATAAATTAGTTGTCGGGGTGAATGGAGACAAAAGTGTTGAGAAAAATAAGGGTCCAGAAAGACCTATCATCAGTCAAGAGCAGAGAGCTTTCCTTGTGGCTTGCAATGAGTGTGTTGACTATGTTTTTGTGTTTAACGAAGCAACAGTATCTGGTTACCTAAGACACTTTAAGCCCTCTCGTTGGTATAAAGGTGGAGATTATAGCATCGCGACGTTACATCCGTCTGAGAAGGCATCCTGTGGGCAAACAGAGGTATCTTTTATTCCATTCTCTGAGGATATAAGCGCCACAAAAATTATAACAAAAATTAAAGAACTATGAGAACTTTCATCGTAGATATTGATGGGACTATTTGCACAGATAGTCGGGGTAAATATGAACTGGCTCGCCCTATGAAAACACGGATTGATTACTTTAATAGCTTGTTTGATAGTGGTAACACAATTATCTACTGGACTGCTAGAGGGGCTAACTCAGGAAAAGATTGGTCAGAGTTTACAAAGAAGCAGCTTGAAGAGTGGGGAGTCAGATATACTGATTTAAGAACAGATAAACCAGCATATGACTTTTGGATTGATGATAAGGCTTATAATGGGAATAGGTTCTTTGATGAACTTTATTTTTAATTTTTTTCTTGCCAAAATTTAGTCTTGTTTACTCTGCCATTGATGTTCGACGAACCTGCTCTCTGGCCTACAATCCATTCTTTTGGGCAGTAAACCTTCCAGTCCTCACGGCGATGAGCTAATTCTAACTGGTGGTCAATGTGCTTGGTTGTTTTACGATAGTCTGAGGCATATGATATATGTCGGTATAATTCCTCAAAAGTAGGCTTGTTGACGGCGTAAGCATGGGTTCGGTTGACGGATTTGCCAATTACTACATTAGGCAAGCTTGTTTCTACTTTAGTTCTACGGTGCTGCCCCCCCAAATAAATCTGACCCCAATCGTCAGGCACAACTTCCATAAACTCATTAAGTTTCTGCAATGCCTTGTCTTTAAAGATTATATCGTCTTCCATAATCAATACATTATCCAAGGTTAATTGACCCCGATCATCTCTAGTGTGGAGAACATCTTCTAGGATTCTCTGGTGAGAACGTAAACAGCCCCATGCTCCTTTACCAGAGCGCCAGTCAGCGGGGCAGGTTGTCCAGTCACCAATAATAGCTGGGTAATAGTGAACCTTATCGTTATCTGCCATTTTTGTTTCTTCAAGATGCTTCTTCGTATCTTCAAGACGATCTGGTCTATGGGCGCAGTTGATTACATATACGCGATCAAATAAATCAGTTAAGTTTTTCATAATTAAATTTTTAATAGCCAGAACCAGAACCAGAGCCAGAGCCAGAGCCAGAGCCAGAATCTACGACTGTTACCGTTCTTGTCGCAGTTCCCGTATTACCTGAGCTATCCGTAGCCGAGTAGGTAATCGTGTAAGTTCCACTAGTAGAAGTATCTACTGTGCCTGAAACGCTAACTGTTTCGCCTGTATCAGCGGTTGCTCCTGCGTCCGTCCAAGTAGAACCCTGCCACACTGTATCCGTGCCACTTGTAACCGTAATCACTGGCGCGGTTGTATCCTGTACGGTAACCGTTCTTGTTGCTGTTCCAACATTTCCAGATGCGTCTGTCGCAGAATATGTAATTGTATAAGTTCCGTTGGTGCTCGTATCGACATTCCCCACTGAGATCACAGTTTCGCCAGTATCGGCAGTTGCTCCTGCGTCCGTCCAAGTACCGCCATTCTCAACCGTGTCAGTACCAGAGTTAATCGTAATCACTGGCGCGGTTGTATCAGCAGACCCCGAGTCTGAGCCTGAGTCTGAGCCTGAGCCTGAGTCTGAGTCTGAGCCTGAGTCTGAGTCTGAGCCTGAGTCTGAGCCTGAGTCTGAGTCTCCTTCCGATACTGATGAGCTACTCTTAGCAGAGCCAGAACTAGAGCCAGAACTAGAGCCAGAACTAGAGCCAGAGCTAGAGCTAGAACTAGAGCTAGAGCTAGAACTAGAGTCGCTACTATCTTCACCTTCACCTTCACCTTCACCTTCTCCATCATCACCCGGCCCGAGTCCATCATCACCCGGTCCTTCAGCTATTTCTGGGTCTAAATCAGGCAAATCAGATTCGTCTCCTCCTGTTTCTTCACCCAAGCGCTCATTCATAGGGGATGTGTCTAGAGGTCCGGGTGGTATCAGAGGTTCATCTCCAATGTCTGCTATAGGACCATCACTTTGTGGTCCGTCACCTTGTGGTCCGTCACCTTGTGGTCCGTCACCTATTGAGGCTAATGGTGCAGGGGCGAAGGGAGTGTTAGGATCAGGAGAAGGGATCACAGGTTCATCTCCAGCTCCGATTAATGGCGCAGGTGCGAAGGGAGTATTGGGGTCAGGAGAAGGGATCAGAGGTTCATCTCCAGCTCCGGCTAATGGTGCAGGGGCGAAGGGAGTGTTAGGATCAGGGCGAAATGTCCCACCAACTCCACCTAAAGGTGAGGTGATCTGATTACTAGTATCAGGGGTATGTGTTGTACCAATTCCACCTAAAGGTGCGGTGACACTATCGTCAAGATTGGGGCGAAATGTCTGACCAACTCCACCTAAAGGTGCGGTGGGGAAACGAAGTGGGAAATTATTCGACATTACTCTTTCGGATAAGCCGAATTAATAAACTCCTCGTTAGCGATGAATTGCTCGCGGCTCCGTTCAGGCATATCGTAACGCTTAAATCCTTTTCGTATTCCTGTTAATTTCAAAGTAACCTTTGTCGGCCTCAAGAAAGATAAAGGCCAAGCTGATAGAATTACATTATTTTTTTCTACCACCGCTCCAACTGATCCAGCCTTATCGCCAGTTACGCCTGTGATAACCATAGAGTCTGGTTCGCATACTTTAAGAAATCGGTCATCAATTGCGACTACTGTTTTAGAACCAACTAATGAAACATTCCGCATTACAAATTCGAAAAGAACCTCGTTAGATTCCATTGTGAACAACGCTCCGTATCCTTTCTCATGCCAGTCCATTGGCACAATAGCTGTTGATTTATCGGAGCCAGAATCAGAGCCGTTAGAGTCGTCACAACATGATCCTTCTGGCACATAAAATACAATACTATCTCCTTCTGTCGTTATTTCAAGAATATTATCCTCTTCATCTTTCTCCCTTAGCTCCCTAATTTCAATCATGTCATTAGCGCCAGCCGAAGGGTCTTTTTTTAATGGTGCATGACCCCCTTCGCTGCTTCCTTTTTGGTAGAACCCCCTAAGCCAAATATGAATATTTTCTCTAATATATTGCTCGTTAATCGATGGACCTGACAGTTCCATCAAATCAAGCATAATTTGTTGTTCCTCGTCGTCCGATCCTGAAGTAAAACCCTCTACATCACTTCTATTTTGAAGGTTGGTAAAATCTGCTAGACCCCCGTCGTTGCTTCCTTCCAATATCTTCGCTTCGGAGATCGCTCCAGTGAACTTATCTATTTTTAATTGTATTTTAAACTCTTTATCCTCGGTTTGTCCTATTGTAAACTCTTCATCTGGCTCGACTTTTAGCCTTTTCCCTCCATTTGCGTAGTCATAAACATAACCTTCGTTAAATTTTATTTTAAAATTATCGCCGTCTGGTTCAAATTCTGGCATGAAGGGCATATGATGCACCAACCAAAAAGCGTGGTTATGATTGATTCCTATTGAATGTAAAGTTTCAGACATTATACGCTGAGTATGTTAATAATTTTACCATCTTCCCCGAGAAAATATAGTTCGTTAAAACTATTAAAAGAGGGGTAATTTACTGTTTTGATTTCCTTCTTTAAATCTTCTGGGTCATTACAAAAAAAATATTTACGACCTCCAGACTTTATTGTCCCATCAGGCCATAAATATTCTTTCTCTACGAAGTAACAATCTTTTAGTTGAGTATTATGCCAAGTTTCTATGTAAGCGAATTGATTTTCGAAATCATGTCTTTTGGTTTCGATACATAATTTTTTTTTGACGATAGTTTTCACTAAAAGATTTTATGCAAAATTGATTAAAAAATCAATCACTCTTTTCCTCCTTAGATCCTTCTTTCTCAGATCCTTCTTTGTTCTTCCCCTCTTTTTTCATCTTCTCGATGATCTTTTTCTGAAGCGCAGGGGGAAGCTTCTTTTGCTTTTCAGTAAGTTCTCCCTTGCTATCGTCCATCATCATGGCTCGCATTTTACCATATTGTGCTGCACAAGCGCTGTAAGTTTCTTTTTCCCCCATCCCAGCAGTATCTGTAAATGTCTTATCTTCCATAGCACACATGCTCATATACGATTTATAAACAGAAGCCTCTGCCTCCGAATACTTCTTGGCGATAGTAACTTCCATTTCTCCAGCATTATTAACGCTAGCCTGACTTTCTAAGGGGTTTTCGAAATTGTCCATAGTATAATTTGATTATACTATTATAATACACTAGAAACATTAAATAAATGGAAAAAGTAGCCTTCTTGAATTTAACAATAAACTCTTTTAATCAGAATAAATTTTGGAAAACTTTCTTTAACGAGGGTGATATTAACTCATTTAATCTGTATATCCACCCCAAAGAGAGGAAATCTAGCGTATTTTCCGATTATTATATCGATAACATAGTACCGACAAGTTGGGGTCACTTTTCATTAGTTGAAGCCACGATAGAGTTAATGAAAGCAGGTTTAAAGGATGAGGAGAACGAATACTTCACCTTAATTAGCGATTCTCATTTTCCGCTGTATGATTTAGATACAACGGTGGACTTGATCAAAAAAAAGTATAAAAAAACGACTTTTGCCAAACATTTTAGCTTCCATACAAAAGTTAAGAGTCAAAAGATTTTTAGGGAGGGGGTCAAAGGCTACAATTTTGGGGAGTACAATGCTGTTTGTCAGTTTTTTGTTTGCCGCAGGAAAGATGTGGAAACATTTGTTAAGACTTTCGAACACTGGTCTCAATTCTTTGTGAAAGAGAAGGTTATTTTTGCTGATGAGTTTTATTTTTGGGGAATAGCCAATCAGTTAGGAATGGATTTTGAAATGGGCCAAGCAACAACTTACTCTGATTGGAGTATAAGGAAAGATTCTGTGGGCAATATAGATAGGAACCCGAGGGCTTTTAAGAAAATCAGTAAAGGAATGGTTGACACTTATCGCAAAAATGGGTATCTCTTTGTCAGGAAGATCATGCCTTCCACTTTTGTGATGGTAGATCCTTCTAATTATTAATTGAAAAAAATGCAAAATACAGTAGAATTATTAGGACACTATGGTAGTGATGAAGTTATTGCTTGTAGTGCTTGGACATCAACTTCAAGAGACCTAGATGAAAAGAAAAGACAGAGAATTCCGAAGCTCATCGACATGCTTTGGAGCCACGGACACGAGACCCCTTTTGAAAAAGGCAGCGTCCATTTCCTTGTTGATTGTGATATTGCCAGTCATATTCATCTACTTAAGCATAGATTATCTTCTCTCAATGCAGAGTCGGCACGATACAAAGAACTAAAAGAGGATAAAACTTTTATCCCTGATGATTGGCCAGAGTTCTGGCAGCAACAATTAAAGCAATATACTGCGGATGGTAATAGACTTTACCACAAATGCCTTGCTGATCTTGAGCCAGAGCTAGGACGCAAACGAGCAAAAGAATCCGCACGTTTCTTTAAAACTTACAATAGTCGTATCCAAGCCGATGTGCAATTCAACATGCGTAGCTTTGCAAACTTTATTAAATTACGCAAAAGTGAACACGCTCAAAAAGAAATTAGAGAAATAGCAGAAAAAATGCTTGACTTGGTTAAGGGCATAGATGATAATCCTTTTCAGCATACCTTAAACAGTTGGGGTTATTAAATTATGAAAAAAGTAGTAATATTGTCAGTCGTTCTCGTTCTAACTTCATTTTTAATTAAACGTGGAGCGGAGGCTTATGTTAATAGAGGAGCAGATTATCCAGATGGCCCAACAGTAAATGGGGAGGGATTATTCGTTGATTACGCTACTAACACCTTTTATACTTCTGCAAATATGGACGAAGACTCCTTGTTTACAGGAATATCCCTTAGATACCACCCAAATGGCGAACTACTTGTTAAGGGTGGAATTAAAAACGGGAAACTTCATGGTCCATTTGACGCATGGTATGCGAACGGACAAAAACAAATATCTCTTATCTGGAGAAACGGAGAGAAGTTCCGTAGATTTAGAGCTTTTTTATCAAATGGGGATAGGATCGAGGGAGGTAATGAGATAGGTCAAAAGGTCTTCTCTGGTGAAATAATTCTTGAGTAACCCTTTAATATAATAAGAATAAGATTATGGAAATAAAAAAAATTGAACTTCGCTCACTTCAGCAAGTTCGCACTTATGAGTTGGAGGACGCAGATATTATTGATAACTTTGGTTCTATAGAAAGATTCCAGAAGATACTTGATGATGTTGAACAACCTACAGAAGAAGAAGATGAAATATTATCTAACATTCTGAGGGACTGCCCAGTAGACGTAGATAATATTATGGGTGGAATTGAAGAATCGTTTTTTGAATACTAAAGATTAAAATATTATGGCAAAGACACAGTTCCAGAATAAAGGATTTGAAGTAGTAAAGGGTTTCATCCATGCTCCCTTTGCGAGTTACTTTAGAAATTATTTTTCTCTTATAGCTCAGAATGAACCTAATTTAACAGGAGATCGTCAAGCTCCTAATTCTCGTGCTCTTTATGGAGACCCTGCATTTGATACCTTGATGGCTTGTTCGACACATAGTGTAGAACAAATAGTTGGTAAGAATTTAATTCCACAATATACCTATGCAAGAATATATAATAATGGTTCTGTCTTACAAAGACATCTTGACAGAGCCGAGTGTGAATACTCAGTTACCCTGTGCTTGGGAGGAAGGTATGATAAGCAATGGCCCATATGGTTAAAAGATTATGATGGTAACGAGCATGAGGTTCCACTTGACGAAGGGGACTGCGTAGTCTACTCAGGAACTAAGTTAGAACACTGGAGGGAGGAGTTCGAAGGGGATAAACAATATCAGGTATTTATGCATTATGTTGACTCAGAGGGCGAATATAAAGACAGAATTTATGATGGCAGACCTAATCTTGGATTACAACCAAAACGCAAATAAGATATGAGTGAAGAGGTAAGACAGTGCTGGCGCGTGTGGCCCGGCGAAATAAATGATAAGACTATTGATCGCATTTTAGATGAGGTTAAAGTCCCTACTTGTGTCGGAAAGGTGGGAGGAGGAGGATATAAACCAGAAGTAAGAAGGAGTAAGGTCTCATTCCTTAAAGTTCCGTGGATTTTAGATACTCTTTATAACTATGCACAGCATGCAAACACAGTGGCGTTTAATGTGAACCTTTATAAATTAGCAGATGTACAGTATACAGAATATCATGCGGAACAAGAAGGCCATTATGGGTGGCATAGTGATTGTTCTTGGCGAAGAAATGATGGATTAGATAGGAAATTATCTATAGTCATCCAACTTTCAGATCCATCTGAATATGAAGGTGGGTCGTTTGAATTCAGTGAAGTAACAGCACCAAAGGAAGATCTCTTGAAACCTAAAGGTTCGGTATTGGTATTTCCTAGCTATCAATATCACAGAGTGACCCCAGTTACCAAAGGCGTTAGGAAGTCTTTAGTTGCTTGGTTCGATGGGCCGAAATGGGTTTAGAGGAGCTAAATAATAATAAATTTAGCTCTTGACATTCTGAATACAAATAGTGTAATAACAATTCATGAAGATAACAGGCAAGCAGGAAGTCGAAATTGAGATCTCTGAGGGGCAAAGGCACTTAATCGCTCTTGATTACATTTCAGAGGTATTCGATTGGGATTCAGATTATTTTATTGAGGACGGATGGGTAATCAAGCGTGATATAGCTCACACCTCACACGCATTTGAGATTAAGAATAAAGTGAGGGAGGCTACCAAGCAGGATCAGTGCTTGTATGACATCTTTAAAACTTTGAAAAGGCAGGCTTTCTAGTCATTCCCTTGACCTTTAGCTCTTTCGATTTGATCGCTGGTAGGCGCACCTTTGTCGCCTTTCTTCTTCATCTTTTCGCCAGAGCCTCTCTTGATTCGCTCTTTCTTTTTCCTGATGTTTTCCCAGAGACTACTGTCAGACTTTTCTTTTAGGATCTCATCATGACGTTTCATAAATGCTTCATGATTAGGTCCAGCCATATATAAAGTTTTACCGTCTTTTGTTTTATGAGGGTGGATTCCTTTTAGCCCCATTTTTTTTGCATCTTCTAAAGCCTCTTCTTTTGTTTCGAAGTAGTGGTTTTTAACATTAGGAGAAGCCTTAGAGAAGAATAAAGTATAATCATCTTCATTACTGACAACTACAGAAGCCTTGCTTTCAGCCTCTTCAAACTGAGAATAGCAAACAGCAGCTCTTTGCTTACTGTCTTTGAATTCTTCTTTATCTGAAAGGTCTACCATGCAACGACTAATAAAATCAGATTTCTTTTCTCCGCTTTTGGGGTTTGGTAAAGGCATAATATATATTACACAAAAAGTCCCAAGTTTAAACAGGATTCGGCCAAATAAGGGGATGGCAAGTTTTCTTACGAAAAATAATATTCGACAGCATCATTCGAAATCGGAAATGAATAAGAAAAATCTAATGCAGCATTACCGTCCAAATCATGGGAGTGGCTTACAGATTGCAAAAAACAATCGTGAACTACCAAATTTAAATTAGGGTTTGCAGAAGCTGACCCCAAAGAAGTTTCTGGGATTACAAATGTAAAGTTTCCTTTCTCTGTAACTAAGTTAGATAGGTTCATTGTATCATCCACATTATTTTTAACTAAAGAAACAGTTAAAGAACCTTGCGCTGGTAAAATTGGATATCTTCTCACTGCACCTCTTTGCCCTACTCTTATAACAGGCTCCCTACTTATACCTACAGAAAGAGAGATGGATTGAATAGGGAAGTCTGTAGAATTAATTCCTTCATCAAGAGTCGTGGTTAATGTAAGATCTTGTGGTCTAAAAATATTTATCTTAGAAGAATCTATATCTGAATTTTCATATGACTCTGACGATTCTACAGACAAGGAATCACACTGGTATCCATAAGAACCACGAGACAAGTCTCCCACGCTAAAATCTAGAGAGAAGTTTGTGAGGTTTGCTTTGCTGAAAGTCGTTTCAGCAGTAGCATCCTTTAACTTTAATGTAGACTCACTTGAACTTAGGAACTTTAAGTAGTTGCCAGTTTTGCCTAAAACATGATCATTGACAATAAAGTCAATAGATGTATTAATGGGTTGATCTGCGGTTAAAATATGATCTTCTTGTTTGTAAGATCCAAGTTTTCTTAGTTCTTGGACATTCTTTGGATTCTCATATCTGAAAGATTGAACTCCTCTAATCAAAGTGTTATCGATGTACACTTGACTTTCATGAGAGTGAACTCTTGTTGCAGAAGGCATATCTTATGTTACACAAAAAACCCACTCTCGAAAGAGTGGGCTTTGGTGAGGTTGAATTTTTAATCGTTTTTACTCAATTTCTGGGTAGTTTTCCTTCCTTTGCTCCATAAGCATTGCTTTTGCTAAAATTGCATAATTAACAATATCATCGCAAGCATCTTCGACACTCTCATTTGAGACCTTCAACTCCTTGTCATTTGTGAAAGACCTAATCCTTTGAATCTTATCAATGACTCTAAGTAGTAAACCTTGCACTGGATCAATCCCAAGGACAGATGCAGCGTTGAAATTAGCGAAAGGGTCTTGCGAAGTTTTCCCTCCAGTATAATCGTTATTTTTTTGTCTCATGATCTTCCTGCAAGTTTCGCAGGTTTCTTCATGCAGTTCCATTAGTTCTTCAGTTGTCATAAGATTTTTTTTCTTCCATTTTCTTTATGTGGTTCTCCCAGATATCTACAGTTTCGTATTTTTTTATTTGAGCTTTTGCTCTCTCGACTCTTTGTAAAGCTAAGTTAGATCTTGCTGCCCAATATATTTGGAATGGGAATTTGAACCAACAAACCAAACCGACTACAATGCCAAGAGGGACTCCAAGCGTAATTGACCCAATTATCACAAAAAAGTTTTCAAATTTTTCTCTCATAAATTAAAGTATTTTTTTATTTTGCGGCATACCACTTTGGTGTTTCGCTGTATTGCCATTTTGCCATATAGGATTTATCGTGATTATAATACTCGCGATACTTTTCCACAACAGAAAGAGTTCCGAAGTTTGGTAGTTGTCTGCATCTCTGGTCTTGAGCAATTGCTACAGCAAATTCTGTTTGCTCTTGCTTGTCGAATTGTAAGCGGTGTTTGTTTTCCAGAATCCAAATCAAAGTATCTGTGCTTTTATGGCGCTTGCCATACCTTTTAGTATATTCGTTAAGTAAGGCTGCTGTATGTTGAACAAGCCACTCAAAGTTACCACGAGACTCTCTAGTCCAGATTGCAGAGGGATGATTGTAATGAGTCTTCTTGTATGGTGCTTCAAGATCCTGCATCCAAAATGTCGTGCAGAGAAGTTGA
>Ga0208793_1001071_pt1 | contig 16499 bp, 13 predicted proteins | sample 17_taG_FD_184092 | JGI IMG/M metagenome (GOLD analysis project Ga0208793, IMG submission 184092) | Marine viral communities from the Subarctic Pacific Ocean - 17_ETSP_OMZ_AT15314 metaG (SPAdes) (version 2) | ecosystem: Environmental > Aquatic > Marine > Oceanic | place: Pacific Ocean | collected...
CCTGATCCTACTCCCATGCACATACAGATGATTGAATACGAAGTTGAGGGTAACTAGATGGACCCGTTTACTATATTGGCTATCGCAATGGCGGCATCTACTGGCGTATCAATGTACGGTCAAGTACAAGCTGGCAAAGCTCAAGAGGAAAGCTTTAAAGAGCAAGCGAGGCAGGAAGAGGTAGCCGCGCAAAGCCAAGAGCTACAGCGTCGGCAAGAATTAAACCGAGCACTAGCGGCTAACGTCGCGGCGCTCTCAACGGCGGGAATATCTGGGGAAGGTACGCCAGCTAGTCTGGCATTGGAAAGCGCGAAGCAAGTAGGTCTTAGTGAAATGACTATTGACCTATCAGAACGCCTAAGAAGGGCGTCACTAGAGCGTCAAGCACAAGCGGCAAGACAAGCGGGCCAGTTAGGCGCGGCAAGCACACTGCTACAAACAGGCGTGAAAGTTGCTCAGTTAGGCGCAACTGGTGGCGGATCATCGGGCGGATCATCGGGCGGATCGTCTGGTGGTGGACCAGCGTTTTAAGGATAAGTAGATGGCTCAGAAGCGCATTGATTACTACGGCAGGTTTACACCAACAGGTGTAGATACGTCTCAGGCTAAACGCTTGCAGGCTCTTTCTGGCTTGGCTGAACAGGTCGGAGACATTGCGTTTGAGGTTGGCGGTCGCATCCAAAAAAGAAAGGCTATTGAAGACGCATCGGCGGAAGCACTGGCGGCGGCAGAAGAGGGCCGATCACCCGAGATCAAAGAGGGCTTGTTAAGTGCTATCAGCATATATGACCAGTCATTCAACCAGACCGTAGAAAACGCATATATCAACGAAGTTACCTCAGACATACGGTCGGCTGTTGATCGTTTTAATGTAGAGTCAGATGGTGACTTTGAGCAGTTCTCGCAAAATGCCAACAAATACTTTCAAGGCTTATCGCAAAACGTCGATGAGCGATTCCAACCAATGCTCCGCTCTGTTTACGATGAGGCGTTTGAGCGTAATGGCGTAAGAGTTGCAGAGCTAGGCCGCAAGCGAGCTAGGGCTGTTGCGGTTGATACCACTACCAACAACATCGACAACAAGTTATTACAGATATCCACTGAGTCTCAAGAAGGCGATGTTTCTCACGCCGAACAACTTGGCATAGAGGCAGTTTCATCGGCTCGCGCTCTTGAAGATGCTGGAGATGTAAAGGCAGGTTACACCGATTCTATTACTAAGAGCGTAGAGCAAAGCCTTGCTACTGGCGCAATCATGCGCGAAGTCCGGCAGTCTATGGATGCTAATGATTTTGGTACGGCATATGGCTTAATTGCTGATGCCGAAAGACCTGATCAGTTTGAAGCCGCTGAATGGGATGCTTGGAAGTATGCGACTGCTCAAACAGTATCACGTCAAAAATCCATATTTGAAGCGTCAACCAAAGCCGCAAATGATGCGCTTAAAGAGCAGGTAGGCGACTACTTAACTGCTGTATCGCTTGGTGTAAAAGTTGATCCCGCTGAAGCAAAAGAGCTTGCGACTGCCGTTGTCGGCACTGAGTACGAAGATGAATTCCAACTTGGTGAAGAAGTTGGCAGTTTTGCTTTGATGTCTGCGTCACAGCGATCTGCTGTATTAACACAGGCGGATGCAATAAGTCTTGAGGATGCAGATAGGGTAGCCGCACTTGAAAAAGCCCAGAACGGCATAAACACTCAGCTAAATAAAGACCCAATGGGCTTTGCTATTAAGCAGGGCATAGTGTCTGACGTGCCACTTGATATGAGCGATCCTCAATCATGGATTGATAGAGTATCTGAGGCCAAGAAGGCATCTATTCACTATGGGCGCGATATACCGGCAATGACTGACGCGGAAGCTGATGCGTTTAGCGATATTCTTGAAGAAATGACCTTTAAAGAAAAAACAAGCATAGCTCAAAGCCTTAACCAAGACCCGGCAGTTTGGGACATAATTAGCAAAGTTGGCAATCCGTTGTTTTCAGAGATTGGCGCAACCAATGATGTCACAGTGCAAAAAACAGCCTTCAAAGGCCAAGAGATGGTGGCAACAGGTCAGGCAAAGATGCCTTCATTCCAAGACTACATAGGCGTAGCTGATGATTACTTAGGGCCAGTTGGTGAAGTTTACCCATCGTCAGATCGTGGGTTAGTAATTGAAGCCGCTCTTAACCATTATGTTCAAAGCAACCCAGACCCCAGCAAAGGGTTTCAATCAGGTGTATTCGAAGACTCATTGGCGGCTATTACCGGCGGGATTGGCACATTCAACAAAGGCAAGTATCAACTGCCAAGAGATGTGACAGAAAATCAGTTTGAGAAGATGCTTGATAGAGTCAATGAGGATTGGCTTGAAACGTATGGTGGTATAGGCGGGATGACCACTCGCCAAGCTATTAAGCAAATTCAAAATGCTCGCGTTGTCAGCGTCCCAAACAACAAGAACGAATACAACTTGGTAATTCGTGATAACGCTAAATTAATTAACAAAAACGGCAACCCATTTACCTTTAAGTACGATGAATCGGTTGTAAGCGAAATGGCACCGCGAAGGTCGCGGCGTAATACTGGTCGATAACAATGCCGTTTGTTACGGAAAAAGGTAAGCGAGAGTTTGAGCAGTCATACAGGCTGTTTACTCCAGACGACTTGGTTATTGAGTCATCATTTGGCGAGGTCTTTGGCGCGTCTCTTGGCCTTGTGATTGATGAGGAGTTGTCGATCTCTAGTGCCTTAAATAACGAAATGTATGCCGAGCGTCAGGCCGCATTGCGTGGCATGGTCGATGACGGGTTTGATAGAGGCCCATATACCGACCGACGTGGCCGGATAGATTACGACCGTATAGCCAAGGACACAGGCTTGCTTGCAACCGATGAAGAGCTACGCGAGCGGCGTAATGAGAAGTTACGTAAGCGCAGAGAATACGCGCAAGACGTTATATCCCGTGGAAGCGGAATGGCTCAGTTTGTAGGCTCTATGACTGCATTCATGCTCGATCCGATCAGCATTGTGACCATGGGTACAGGCGCGGCGCTAACAACCGCCCGAGGTTTAGGGGTGACCGCCAATGCAATGCGTGTTGCCAAAGCTGAAGCTGGCATTGCGGCGGCAACAGAACTAGCCATACAGCCACTTGTATACACTCACAAGCTCGATATTGAATCACCCTACTCAGCACAAGAGGCGCTTGCGAACATCGCTACAGCGGCAGTAGGAGGCGCTGTGTTAGGGGGTATAGCGGGTGGTTTGGCTGGATACCTTCGAGCGGTCAACAGCAAGGCCGATGAGCTTGGCGCTGTTCAGCCTGATACGCCAGAAGCAATGGTTCGAGAGGCTAATGAACGGCTTATCGAAGACTTAGACATTGCTAGAGCGCGTGGCGACATTCCTCCTATTGACCGAGATGTTGTCCAAGCTGAGTTTTTGCGAGAAGTTACTGAGGAGCTAACCGCTACCGCTGGCAACCGATTAGAGGCTGGCGAGCGCAAGGCTCTTAGATCTGAGCTAAAAGACCTTGAGTTTAGGCTAGAAAGGATCTCAGACGTTCCCGAGGAAGTTATCAAGGAGCGTGGAGTACCTGCCCGAGTAGCGAAGAGGCGTGCTATTGAGCGCGGTGAAGAACTTGCACAAGAGCAACAAGCAGGTCTGTCAGACCGTGTTACCCGGATTCAAGAGATGTTGCGCCAAGACGATGTGGCGCGAGACGCGTTTGGCGACTTAGATCGAATCAAGCAGGGAGTTATTCCACCCCTGTATGAGCGCCGTCTCAATGAGATTTTGATTGAGCAAGAAATCAACCAAGACATACAGTTCCTTTCGGAGCGAGAAACCCGAAGCGAGATGTATGACCAGCCTTCAAAAATACCGGCTAAGTACGAAGAACCACAGCCACAGAAGGCCGCACCACAAACGACTACAGAACGCCAACGTGATATACTTGTCAGGAATGGCATTGCAGAAGATTTCGACGCCGATATTGAAGCGTTTAACAATCTAAGGACAGCCGATGAAGTACGACCCGAACGCCCCGGAGACAGAAGACGACGCGATCAGGAGCGAGTTACTGCGCCGCCAGCGGATCAAATTCCACGCGAGCAACTACTCGAAGGAGCGCCAGAAGTTGAAGGCGCAACAGGCCCAGACCTCAGAATCACTAGCGCCGCAGAAAAATACGCTAGAGCCAATGGAATCCCCTTCTCTCGACAAGCAGAATACGTAGAGGTTGATGAAGACCGGGCGCGGCGTATAGCTCAAGCCTTTGAGGATATGGAGGACAATCCTTCTGATCCCGCAGTACAAGAAGCCTATCGAGACTTAGTTAATCAAACCCGCGCTCAATACGACGCACTTATTGAAGACGGCTACGAGTTTACGTTCTATGACGGCAAAACCGATCCGTATAATACAAGCCCTTATAACGCTATACGCGATCTGCGAAAGAATAAGCGCATGGCTGTCTATGGTACGTATGACGGCTTTGGTACGCTCGAGCAGTTCAAAGAAAGTTTAGCCGATCCAAACAGAATCTTGCTCCAAGACAGCGGGCTACGATGGAAAGATCAAAACGGTAAAGAGCAAGTTGTTACTAATAACGATTTATTCCGCGCTGTGCATGATGCTTTTGGTCACTCTCTTGAGGGTGCTGGCTTTAGGGCGCGTGGCGAAGAAAACGCATTCCAAGCGCATATGCAGTTATTCACTGGTCCAGCTAGACGCGCACTGACTACAGAAACAAGAGGCCAGAACAGTTGGCTGAATTATGGGCCGTATGGTGAGACCAACCGAACGGCTGGAACTTTAGAAACTGTATTTGCAGATCAGAAAATGGGCTTAATGCCTGACTGGGTATCGGCAGAGGGTGTTATTACTCAGCCGCCTGTAAGAGCGCGAATTACTGATGACCCTATTATGCAAGAGATACTTGAAGTTGCTGAGGCTGAGATGAAGCCCATTGATGACGAGATTAAAAACATTGAAGACGTATTGAGGTGTGCTCTTGGCTAACGGATTTGAAAGATGTGTCAACGAGGCGCTTGCACAGAACCGTCTGTCTAGGGACGTGGCGCAAGCAATTCTTGATTCTGATGACCCCAATCAGGCCATTGACGATGTGCTTGGCAATCTAACGCGCCAGAAGCGTGAGACGGCTATACAAGCTGTCCGCATATCTCAGGCATACGACTCTGTTAAATCGCATCCACAGGGTATGTCTGCTGGCATTACAGCGTTATTAACTAAAGATCCTCGTGGCAATGCCAAGTATAAAAACGTCGAGTTTCTTGCTAAGTATTACGAAGGCAAATTCCATAGCATGAATGCTGAGGCTCTGGCTAAGTTTCGTTCGCGGATGTTCGGTATTGAGCAGGACGAGGAAGAACTAGCCAAGTTTCTCAAAGCTATTTATCGAGAAGACGTAGACGATCCAGAAATAAAGGCAATGGCCGATGCATGGCATGAGACTGCCGAGCAGATGCGTGTTTTGTTTAATGCGCGTGGCGGCTCTATCTCTAAGAATGAGCGATGGTTAATGCCACAGCGACATGATCAGGCATCAATCAAAAAGGCTGGCGTGGAGACATGGAAAGAAACAATCAGGGATTTGCTTGACCGTGAGTTTATGGTTGATGAGGCTGGTCGTCCACTAAGTGATGAGCAGTTTGAAGAGGCGCTTGACGCTGTTTACGAGACTATTAGCACTGGCGGCTTGAACAAAGCCAAGGGGCTAACTGTTCCAAGGCTAGGCAAAAAGTTATCTCGTAAGGGCGGAGAAAAGCGATTCTTATACTTCAAAGATGCTGATTCATGGATGAAGTATCAAAACCGTTTTGGGCGCGGTAACGTCTTTGATGCGCTAACTGACTATATCAACATGATGTCTAACGACATTGCAGTCATGGAAACACTTGGCCCGTCACCCCATAATACGTTTGATTTTCTTATTAACAAAGCAAAGCTGGAAGAAGATTTAACCGGACCACAAGAAGCATTTAACAATGCTGTCTTTAAGGTTGCGGCAGGTCAAGTTAATGGAGGCGAGCTTACAAGTGCGGCGGACGCGCTGGAGGCTACCCGTAACGTGCTTACGTCGGTGACGCTAGGCGGTGCATTTATCTCTGCGCTTAGTGATTCGGGCTTTGTGGCGATGACCGCAAAGATGAACGGGATTGCACCACTTAAAGTAATACGCCAGCAGATGGCGCTTATGAGACCAGACAATGAGGCTGATCGCATATTTGGCACTCGCCTTGGCTTGACTGCTGAGAACGCCGCAAGACAGACAGCGGCTAATAGATACGCTGACACTTATGGTACAGGCAAGGCCGCAAAGTTAGCCGAAGGTGTGATGCGAGCTTCAGGCTTAGAAGCATGGACAAACGCGGCCCGCAAAGCATTTGGCATGGAGTTCTCTGCCTTGCTTGCTGATAACTTTCAGAAGTCATTCGCTAACTTAGAAACTGGATTGCAAGACGCTTTTGCTAGATACGGGATCACCGAGCAAGACTGGGACGGGTTCAGAAAGCAGCCGCCATTGATGTTGCGTGGCGCTCCTTACGCTGACATGACGCAAGAAGGCGGCGTTAAATTCCATCAGATGGTTTTATCTGAGACTGACTTTGCCGTACCTACACCAGATGCAAGAGTTCGCGCTGTAACCACTATGGGAACGTCACGCGCCACTGTATCTGGCATGGGCATCCGAACAGTCATGCAACTTAAATCATTCCCTATAACGATCCTTATGGGTCATGGGATGAGAATGTTTTATCAAGACACTGCCGGTAAGAAGTTGCAGTATTTTGGCGGCCTTATGGCAATCACCACAATACTTGGCGGAATTACTTTGCAAGCCAAAGACTTGGCGGCAGGTCGAGAGCCAAGACCAATGCTGGATAATGATGGCGTACTAAAGCCAGAGTTTGTTGTTGCGGCAATGGCACAAGGCGGTGGCCTTGGAATCTTTGGAGACTTCTTATTTTCAGACCAAAACCGATTTGGATCAGGCCCGGCATCTACATTACTTGGGCCAACTGGTGATCTTGTAAACAGGGCGGCACGACTCAGTATCGGCAACATCCAAGAGGCTATACGCGGAGAAGAAACTCATATCTTCAGTGAGACTATAGACTTTGCAGAGCGTTACACACCCGACATTTGGCAAATTCAAACAGCCAAGAATGCAATGTTTGATCAACTAGAGCTAATGGCTGACCCAGACGCTCAGAGAAAGTATAATCGCATAATGCGTAATCGAATGAGAGATTATGATCAAGGCTACTGGTGGGAACCCGGAGAGCCATTACCGGAGGCATTTAAGTGACAGTTTCAGACAATACAAGCCGTAACCAATACACAGCGACTTCTGGACAGACAGTATTCGCTTATACGTTTGAGATCGTAGACAAGGATCACATCGTTGTTCTACAGAACGGTACGGTCTTATCAGAAGGCACTGACTACACAGTATCCAATGTCGGCAATGACAATGGCGGCAACGTCACGCTGACAACTGGCGCAACTGCCGATGACATCATCACGCTCTACCGTGATATGCCCTACTCTCGCACTCAGAACTACACAAACTCAGGCGACTTCCTTGCCTCAGAAGTTAATGCTGACTTTGATGAGTTGTGGTTAGCGGGCGAGCAGACAGATCGCTCATTTTCACAGTCAGTTCGTAAGCCTATTACTGACTCAGACTCTATCTCGATGGAGCTGCCAGACGCGGCGACTCGTGCAAGTAAGTATCTGCGATTTACCGATACTGGCGCGGTAACTGTTGCTACTGCCACAACAACGGTGGCGGCTGACTCAGTATTGATTGATGACGCTGGTAATTACTACGATTCAGATAATGTTGAGGGTGCGCTGCAAGAGATTGGCGCTGATTTAGAAACAAAGGCACCGATTGATAGTCCTACATTCACTGGCACAGTCACAATTCCATCGCCGTTTACTCTTGACTCAACATCGGTAACTGTCTCAGGCACAGAGCTTAACTATCTGGATGGCCTAACCGGAAATGTTCAGGAGCAGATTGACTCTATTGATGTAGAAAGCATTGCTCACATTAACGAGTACATTAACCCGCCAGATGGCAGTGGCCCTGTCTCTGATTCTGTTGCCCTTACAAACGCCTGTAACGCCGCTGAGGTCATTTTGTTTGGCGGCACTACCATGGACATTGATGCGGACTGGACGTTCCCAGTCGGCGGTATAGCGCGTCGATGGATGTTCCAAGGCAACACATGGAACCTAACTAGCAACGCACAGATTGTTTTGGACAATGTTACTGACTTTGCGATCGTTGGTGACGGTGCAACTGTTGACGGTAACTGGAAGGTTGCGCGTGTAAATGGCGCTACTGCTTCACAGCCAACAACTATCACAGTTGACTCAGGCCACAACTTCGCTGTTGATGACATCGTTTCATCTAGCTGGTCGCTGGATTATCTGCCTAACTCAGTATCTCGTGCGGCTGCGCCTCTTGGCGGCGACTTTAACCGTGTAGCGTCAACCACAGCGACAACGATCACGCTTGATCACCAAGTTGTCTCAACAACAACTGTACCGTCTGCTGATAACAAGCTGGCAGGTGGCACATACCTAATAAACGCTGTATTCAGCAAGTCTGGTATTGAGTTTGAAGGGACTGGTCACTTCCATGTGGAAGGCGTCACGTTCCAGAATATGCCAAACGCCTATGCGATTAACGTCAACGACTCTACGGAAGCAGCAAAGGCAAGCATCGTAAACTGTGAGATTAACGGTATTGCTCTGGATGCGATTAACTTCCGGGGTGACACGCTCTATATGCGCGACTTCAAGGTACGCGATATACGAGATATCTCTAAGCAGGTACTTGTTTGGAGCAACCAGACCAAGAAAGGCCAACTCTACGGCGAAAGCTGTGACTGGGCGCACAATAACCAAGACGCATTCTTCTACACAAACGTGTCAGAGACGGATGCACTGGCTTATGCACCCGACATGGTATGGATTAACTGTGTCTTTGATGGCTTCAACAATGACGACTTTACTCCACGACAAGCCAAGCAAGGCAACTGTCTAAACTGGCAGTCTCGTGGCGGAGCGTCACACATCATTGCGGGCAAGGTTGAGTTTATTAACTGTAACCTCTTTAACATCAAGCGCCACATTCTGGGTACAACGTACACCGGGATTGAGGTCTACACGCAAGACAAGATCACATTCCAAAACTGTAATATGGATGCGGAAGGTGTGTACGTCGAAGGCACTGGTATCAGCCGCCTAACTGTCGCTCCGATCATTTACGACAACTGTAATATGCGGGCGTCAAACTACCGACTACACATCGGCGTAGGCGAGGTTCACTATCGTAACTCTGTCATCCAAGAGAAAGGCGCAACCAACATTGCGTACTTTGTGCGTGGCGATGAGCAAGAAGAGACATCGACAACAACGACTCGCGTGTATCACCAAGGCGAGTACGTCATCAACACTGGCTCAGGCTTGGTATACGAGGCCACACCCGGTTCAGGCAATAGCTTTGTAACAACCAGCGGTGACGCGCTTACTGGCTCTAAGTTCACTGAGGTTGCTCGCATCTACTATGTAGAGGCTGGCAGCACTACGACATCGGCATACGTGCGCGGTGACTTTGTTAAGAACGCAGCAACCAACAAGATTTACGAGTGTATTACGGGTGGCGCAGATCAGTACGAAGCCCCATCCGGCACGTCACTAGGCAACACAACACACTTTGAGATCAACGAAGTAGATGTCCCTAACGGCCACTTCGAGAACACTCGCATCATCGGTAACTTCGACTTTGTTAGTAGCTCTGACACTGTATTCGACAACTTGTTACTGCCCTATCGAAGCGGCTTGGTTGTTCCCCACTTCGAGCGTATCTATCAAGAGAACCTTGATAACAAGATCGTGCTTGAGGGCGCGACACCAACTGACGCAACTGCGATCAACACAGAGGATTGGTTCACTAACGGCACCAGCATTACTGACGTGCCAAGCCTGTCAATTAAGATTGCAGGAACCGATGCTATTGCAGAGTTTGGTGCGGATGAATCTTCACAGCGAGAGCTACACTTCAAGCTAAAGGCTAGACGCTTTGACTCAACTGTAGGCGCAACGTCTCCGCTCCCAATGAAGGGCGCATTTCTCGTTGATCCACTAGAGAACAGCTTGGTCTTTGCTACCCGTCGTCCGGGTGATGTGAAGCGCGTTACAGAAACTCACTCAGCAGCTGTAAACGCAGCAGCTTCAGCGGGCGCAAGTAGCATTGTGATCACTAACGTCGCAAGTTCAACGGTTCCTGTTGTTGGCGATTGGGTGTCGCTAAACAATGACGGCGACTCAGATGTGTACTTCCATGAGATTACAGCGGTCAGTGGCACTAGCCCCTACACGCTGACAATTACGCCAACACTGACAGAGGCTATCACTACCAGCACAAACTCCTACCTGATCAAGCACGAGTACATTTATGTGCACGTAGCTGACAATGGTGACGTTGATATTGATGGTGATTTAGATGTCTCTGGTACTGTAACTGCTGGCGGCTTGAGTGTTAATACTGCTGACAATACCATTGCTGCTTTTTCAAGCACAGACAACCGTGGCGCTATTTCAATTTCAGACGACGACACAGATAGTTACATTGGCTCTGAAAACGGAAGCACTTACATAAGCAATGCGGGGGGCGCTTTGTCCTCCGGTCAAATAATCATAGATAGCGCAGGAAATGTTGGCATTGGAAATTCGCCTAGCCGCAAGCTAGAAACGTCTGGCAACAACAACGGCGGTGCAAAAGCTAACTACATCCGAATCACTGACACCGATACAAGCGCAACCCTGAACAACCAGCAGGGCGGTATCGAGTTTTACACGAGCGATTCTGGCAACGAAGGCGTAACCGCTAGTATCGAAAACCTCTATGCGGGATCTGGTGCAGGCAGTAACTTAACTATTAACACTGCGGCTAGTGGTGGCGCTGGCGCAACGGAGAAGTTCAGGGTAGATGCAGATGGTGCGGTTGGCGTCGGCACATCCTCACCCGGCACTTATGGCGGCTTTACTGTTCAACAGGCATCTAACTCTAGCTCTAAGGGTATTGCCATTGTTGACTCTACAGCAGCGCAGTCAATCAAGCTGTGGGCAAACGCTACCTATGCGTACATATCATCCGGTAACACGGGTGCCGATCCGATGATCCTAAACACTGGCGGCGGATCAGTTCGAGTAGGTGACATACCAGCAACGATCGACGGTAACTTTGCTGTTCGATCAAACTCAAATGGCCACGCGGTAACTATTTATGAGCCAACGGGCGGTCAAGAAAACTGGCAGCTAGGTCTCAATAGTGTCGGTGATTTAGGTTTCTATAACTCTGGCTCTACTACCGCATCGGTTGTGTTTGATGACACTGGCAATGTCGGTATAGGTACTACGTCGCCGAACGTCCACGGCTGGACTAAAGCTGTAAGCCTTGATTCGTCAACTAGCGCTGGATATGAACTAAACAAGAGTGGTGTAAAAACAGGCGCTTTTGCTATGCAGGGTGACGGCAGAGTGCAGATAATTAACTTTACTGCCAACCCCCTTACGTTTAACACCAATGGCTCCGAGCGTATGCGTATCGACAGCTCAGGCAATGTCGGTATAGGTACTACGGCACCCACTAACGCAAAGTTAGAAGTAGTTGCGTCATCTGGGGAAGTATTCCGTGCTGATGCTAGTGGTGGCGCTTATCGTATTGTAGCCAATCAGACTGGCGTTCTTATGAGTGGCAATGTCGGTATAGGTACTTCGTCACCTGCGACTGAATTGCATGTAGATGGTAAAATTTTAACTGCTGGAGGATCAGCGTCTTCGCCAGCTTTGCAACTTAATGATGTCAACTCAGGATTGTTTTCTGCGGGTGGTAATACAGTAGCTGTTTCTACTGACGGCTCAGAGCGTATGCGTATCGACAGCTCTGGTCGCCTTTTAGTAGGAACGTCATCGGTTGGATACTCAGGCGTTGACCTTACAGTTGGTGACACGGCAGACAGTCAAAACGGCATTGCTATTCAAACATCAACTACAGGATACGGCTATGTGCTGTTTGGCGACGGTACAGGTGCAGACGCTTTTAGAGGACAGCTTTACTATAAGCATGGCGATGACTTTATGGCTATGCACACTGCTGGTGCTGAGCGTATGCGTATCGACAGCTCTGGCAACTTGCTGGTTGGTAAGACTGCTGTAGGTGTAGCTACAGATGGCTTTGAAGCTAGAGCTAGTGGTCTTACGGCGATGTCTGATACGAGCGGTGCGGCGTTAAACGTAAACCGAAATTCAACAGACGGGGCTTTAGCATATTTCTACAAAGACGGCTCCACAGTCGGTAGTATTGGTAGCACTAGCGGCGTTGCAACGCACATTATCTTAGACCCACGCTCATCTGTTAAAGGTGCGGGCATTGTAGGTGGTTCGGCTAGTGCAACAGAGGGCGTTATTAACTCAACGGACAAAACAGGTGCGGCTCAAGATGGGACGATAAGTTTAGGAACAAGTGGTACACGATGGAAAGACCTCTACCTGTCAGGCGCTATTACTTCTGGAAGCATTGATGCGGCAGGAGAGAGCTTCTTTGGTGGCTCTTTAGACATCCGCCTAAACTCTTCAGCATCTAACTCCATTTTTGAGGGCAACAGCAGCAGCATGGCTGTCCGAAACAATGGAAGTAACAACATCAACTATGAGCTAGGTGGAGCAAACGTCCGCTACACCATGAACCTGTCCCGGTTCAACGCAACAGACGACAATGCGCGAGAGCTTGGATCGAGTGCTGCAAGATGGAGTACGGTCTACGCGGCTACTGGCACAATCAACACATCCGATGAGCGGCTCAAGCAACAAGTCAGAGATATCAGCGAAGCAGAAGCCCGCGTTGCAGTAGCAGCAAAAGGCTTGCTTAAGGCGTACAAGTACAACGATGCAGTTGAGGCTAAGGGCGATGGCGCTCGCTGGCACGTCGGTATCATCGCGCAAGAGCTAAAGGCTGCGTTTGAAGCTGAAGGTTTGGACGCTCACGAGTACGGTATGTTCTGCTGGGATGAATGGTGGGAAGCCGATGTTTGGCATGAAGACGACAGCCTAGAGAATGGCGGCTACTACCAGCGCGAGACTTTTGATTCAGAAGCAGACGCACCAGCAGACGCGGTAAGAAACGAAAGATACTCTATCCGTTACGAAGAGCTACTAGCATTTATCATTGCATCTATTTGAGGAACTACAAATGGCAAACTGGCACATAGCAACACTTGAGCACACTGTTTCGGACGGGGGCGTAATCGTAGCCCACTGGCGTGTAAACGAAGAAGAGACTGTTGGCGACGACACTTACTCAGCATCGGCATACGGCACTTGCGGATTCGAGTACGATCCATCAAGCCCCGACTTTGTACCCTACGCTGACCTAACCGAAGAGATGGTTTTAGGTTGGTGCTTCGCAGATGGCGTTGACAAGGATCAGATTGAATCGGCATTGGCAGCTAACATCGCAGACCAAAAGAACCCTGTTACTGAAGATGGTGTTCCTTGGTAATGAACCTACAACACTTCAACGATCGCTACGCTTATAAGTATGACGCCAAAGGTCGAGACCGATGGCGCGTACTAAATCAAGATTCCATTGGAATGTTTCGCGGTGATTGTGAAGACTACTCTCTGTCCATCCTGTACCACGTTATATCGCAGGGATCATGGCTCCGCTTTTGGTTTTACTTGTTTACTTTTCAAGCGCAGTTATGTGGGTGCTATACGAAGAATGGCGGAGGTCATGCTGTCTTATGGTATCGCGGGCAGTACATTGATAACTGGACAAAGGCATGGGTTGATCGGGATCACATGGAAGGCTTAGGCCACGACTTCTGGCCTTGGTATAGGGCTTTTATCCCAACAACCGTGGCAATCAAGATGCTACTAGCGAAGGTAAACCCATAATGTCTAAGTCTCTGTTAGATCGAATCGGCGTCTCTGGTTATAATAAGCCAAAGAGAACGCCTAATCATCCGACTAAATCACACGTTGTTGTGGCTAAGGAAGGTGATCAGACAAGGACAATACGCTTTGGACAGCAGGGCGTATCTGGCTCCCCAGCTAGAGAGGGCGAGTCTGAAAAGGCTAGAAAGCGAAGAAGGTCATTTAGAGCGCGTCATGCGCGTAACATTAGCCGGGGCAAGATGAGCGCGGCTTATTGGGCTAATAGGACGAAATGGTGATGAGAAAGCCAAAGAAAGGGTTGTACTACAACATACAGAAGAAGCGAGAGCGGATTGCTGCTGGATCAGGCGAGCGTATGCGTAAGCCCGGCACTGCCGGGGCACCTACGGCTCAGGCATTTAAAGACGCAGCCAAGACGGCCAAGAAGAGATAACCCGTGGACGATCGGCGGCTAGACAGGATCGAAGGAAAGCTAGATAAACTTAGTGAAGTTATCACTGCTATTGCTCGCGTTGAGGAGAAGTTGTTGGCTAGTCATAACCGTATTGATCGTTTAGAAAGTCGCGCCGACAAACACGGCAAAGAGATCGACGATCTCAAAAAGATTTCACAGTACAATCACACATACGTGAAGACTATCGAACGTCTAGCGTGGATACTGATTAGCGCAACTGTCGGATTCCTAACCTACTACCTACGATGATTGACAAGCTAATAGGTCCGATATCAGCGCTATTAGATAAGATCATTCCCGATGCGGATGAGCGCAGTCGGTTAGCGCATGAGATAGCCACACTCGCAGAGAGACAGGCGCATGAGATCGCCAAGGCTCAGATCGAAGTCAACAGAGAAGAAGCAACAAGCCATTCTATTTTCGTTGCTGGATGGCGTCCGGCTACTGGATGGATTTGTGCTATTGGCCTTGCGACTAACTACCTGTTTGTTCCTATTTGCAATTTTATACTTACTCTCACTGAATCCCCTATCACCGTTCCACCTTTAGACCTTAGCGAGATGATGCCTGTGCTCTTGGGTATGCTTGGTCTTGGTGGCCTACGAACCTACGAGAAGACACAAGGCGTAGCTCGCAAGTGAAATATTTTAGGCTCGAAGAGTTTGACTGTACCCATACCGGAACCGGGGGCGACAACATGGACCCCGAGTTTCTGGAGAACCTAGACCGCTTGCGTGAGATATGTGGCTTTCCGTTTCGCATAACGTCCGGCTGGAGAGATGCGACCCATCCTTACGAAGCCAAGAAAAAAAAGCCCGGCACCCACCATCAAGGTATTGCGGCAGACATAGCCGTCTCTGGTAGCCTTGATCGGCTAACGCTTGTCCGTGAAGCTATAAAGATGGATTGCTTCCACGGAATAGGGATCGGCAAGGATTTCGTACATTTGGATGGACGCACGACCACACCAGTTATGTGGACCTACTACCCAAAATAAAACAAAAAGTGTTTGCATTCCCCTAAAACATAACATAATATGTTTGTTGTTCCATGTGGAACTAACCAAGGGAGATGACAAATGGCACGTTTTGATTTCTATGAAATCTTGATTAACCACCCTACGTGGGAAGACAACTATCACGACATCACTGACCCTGATATACGCCGCGAGATCATGTGCGACGTTGAAGAGATCAGCAGTGAGATCGCTCCTACCGCAATGCAACAGACTGGAAGTGAGATCGAGTGGGTAGACCTGATCTTCAATGATGAGGTTGACCCGTCTGTTGTAGTCCAGAAAACTCGTGAGCTTCTGTGGAACTACTCCGAGTCTATGATCATTGATCTGATCGAGAGCGAAGCCGCCAAACATGCGGAGGCTTACGATGCTTGATTTATCTAGGGCCGATGAGGACTTTCTCACCGAGCGTTACAAAGACTGGCTAACAGTAGCAAGCCGTGATTTCCGCAAGGGATTCATGGATGGCTTGGAGTGTAACTGCCAGAAGTATCCAGCAACGGATATGTACCTATCAGGCTATGCCGATGGCTACGCCTTAACCCAGATGCGAGACGCATCGCAACACGCAGGAGAAACACTATGAATGGTGTCGTAAAAATCCACGGAAAAGAATATAAGACCGTGGCACTCCGGGTCGCAGAGTTTAGAGCGGCTCACCCTGACTACACGATCTCGACTGAGCTAGTCGAAGCTAACGATGTTCTAGTCATCATGAAGGCAAGCATCTTGGATAACGAGGGTCGCTTATTGGCTACTGGTTATTCAGAAGAGGTACGTGCCGCCAGCAAGATCAATGCCACTAGTGCGCTAGAGAACGCAGAGACTTCCGCTATCGGTCGTTGTCTGTCGGCTCTTGGCTTTGGCGGTACTGAGTATGCGTCTGCCGATGAGGTGGCAAACGCTATTCAACAGCAACAAGACACCGGGCCGATACTGGCTCACAACGAAGCGCTACAGCGTAACTATGCGTCTGTGTACTTCATCAAAGAACACCTCGAACTAAAGGCATGGGAGGCCGTAGCAGAGGCGTGG
>Ga0208793_1001075_pt1 | contig 16424 bp, 18 predicted proteins | sample 17_taG_FD_184092 | JGI IMG/M metagenome (GOLD analysis project Ga0208793, IMG submission 184092) | Marine viral communities from the Subarctic Pacific Ocean - 17_ETSP_OMZ_AT15314 metaG (SPAdes) (version 2) | ecosystem: Environmental > Aquatic > Marine > Oceanic | place: Pacific Ocean | collected...
TACTACAATAGTATAATACTCAGTGACTTATTGTCATGACAAACTGTCTTATGTAATAATATTGTTAATGATGTGGATTGAGATGAATGTTAGACATGGTAAGATGAATCCGAAAGTGATTGTTAGTCCGATTGTTTTAGTAAGTTTTTCTTTTGACATAGTATGAATGTTTATTATTAATTGGTTACGTATTTATTATCCAGTAACGATCGTATTAAGTATCGAAAAATATTATGTTATGTGTAATAAACTAAAAAGGCAAACGATTTTAAGAAATAGCACTAAAAAAGGCCCATCCCGGTGAAAAAAAAGGCGTTTTACTGGGAAAATGAAGGAAAAAAGTAGGAGAGGGACGCTATAGTTCCCTATTTGTAATACTTTTAAAATGTGACATAAGCCTTATAAGGTATATAAGTAACAGGCTAGTGTCACACTTGTAAAAAAATCACTATACCTGTAAGTATATAGAGTATACAAACACAAACACTATGGCAAACATATCAACGTATCCAATAGGTACACCAGCGGCTGCTGATTTAATACCAGGTACACAACTCTACACAGACTCTAGTGGAAAGACTAGAAACTTAACTAAAAACTTCAGTGTATCTAGCATCGCTGCATTCGCTAACCCTACTGTTGGCTATTCTTCATACGTAGCTTTAATCACACAGGTTAATACAGATGCACCTACTGCTAAAATACTACAAAATACAACTGGAGCAACTTTAACTTGGGGCAGAACATCTGCGGGTGTTTACACTGTTACTTCAAATATAGCTGTATTCACTGCTGACAAAACTATTGTATTTGCAAACTGCGGTAACGATGATACAGCACAAGGAGATCCTGACATTATATGGGCAAGAACAAGTAGTACAGTTTTAACTGTAACTGCTTCATCAGGTCTTAACAATGTGCTAACAGACGGATCGTTTGAAGTTAGAATATACTCATAAAAAAATTAACACATGGCTAGAATAAGTTCATATCCTAGAGATTTAGAGGTAAACGACGGAGATGCATGGGTAGGAACTGAGTCTTCAAATAGACTAACTAGGAACTTTACGGCAAAAGCTGTAGCTGAATACTTAAACATTAAAGGTAAGATATCTATATCTGCTCAAATGGTATTTAAGTTCACGCAAACTTCTCCTCCAGCTAGTGGTGAATTCTCAGGACCAGCAAACGGTAGCAATATATCAGACATAACTACTATGCAGATATCCAGCGCTGACGCCTCTAATCAGAACACCGTAGAGTTCATGGAATACCTAGTAGGTAATGATATATTAATTAGCGAGCAAAACGACGTAAGTAAATTTGGTCATTTTAATATAACATCTTATAGAGCAAGCGGGAACGCTTATACACTGGTTTTATCAAACATCGGTGGAAATGGAGCTTTAGACTTAGATAAATTCTATGATTTTGCTGTTTTTACTTTATCTTCTCCTGACAAAACGTTTGAGTTTGATCAAGGCCAACCTGCGACAACTTGGAACATACAACATGACTTAAATAAATTTCCTTCAGTATCTGTAATTAACAACAACAATGTTGTTATAAACGGAGAAGTAACATATATAGATAAAAATAACGTACAAATAAATTTTTCTGCTGGCTTCTCAGGCAAAGCATACTTAAACTAACAAAACATGGCAATAAATTTTTTAAACAACGTAGCGCTTAATAAAAATGAATTAAGAGGTGCCGCTATAGAGAACCAACCAAATGACGCGGCTGTACCAAGTCCAGTGTCTGGTCAGGTTTATTTTAATACAACATCTACAAACCTTAGAATATATACAGGCTCAGCCTGGGAAGAAGTAGGTGGAGGTGTTGAAACCTTGACTATAAACCCAGGAACATATGTAAGTCCTAACTCAACAGGAACAGCATCAAATCCTATATTTGCACCAGATCTATCCGCGGTGGATGGAGTTGTAGGAGCAAATGAACGTTTTTTAACTAAGGGTAACAAATGGGCAACTGTAGCATCTATACCTGGAACTTACACTTGGAAATTATTAACAAATAGTGGAAGCGGTGCTATTGTAACTGTTGGCTCTGGTGATACTGTAACTTTAACAAGTGGTAATAGTACTCTTGATATAACAAACTCGGGATTAAGTACAAGTATTGGTATGCCTGCAACAGGTGTAACTGCTGGATCTTATACACTTGCTTCTATTACAGTAGACGCATTTGGTAGAATAACAACAGCTTCGAGCGGAACACCTCCAACAATAAGCAATGCTACTATAACTTTAACAGGCGGTAGTGGTTTAGCAAATGCAGGTGGTGCGTTTACACTTAACCAATCAGCTGATGAAACGATTAATTTTGAAGTTGGTGCTGGTGCTGGTATACAAGTTAACGCTAACGATGTAGCTGTAGATTATTCAGGAGCAAACAATATTGTGGATTCTGCTCCAGATGGAACTTCTATAGTTGGTGCAGATAAAATTATATACGAAGATGCTACAGATTCTACAGTAAAAGAAATTGCTGTATCTAGTTTAATAGCTTTAGCGCCTCAAGGAGATGTTGAAGGCATTGATGCCGGTACGTATATATCTATAGGTGACGCTGGAACAGCAACGCCTACGGTTAATGCTTTAGGAACTGAGTCTGTTACGGCTTCTAGACTTGTTGCTAGAGATTCTAGTGGTTATGCTTATGCACAAACACCAGCCTCTGGCGATAGCACAACAAAAGTAGCTACAACAGCTTTTGTGCAAAGTGCTGTTACAGGTTTACTAGAATTCAAAGGCGGCTTTAACGCTAACACAGGAGATTTAGATTCGCCACTAAGTGGAGACCTATATGTTGACGTTGCTATATTAGTAGGTGATTACTATGTAGTAACAACTGCTGGTAATTTCTTTGGAAACACTGCAACACCTTTAACTCCTGGAGATTCAGTTATATGTCAAACTGCTAAAACAGCAGGTAATGCTACTGAAGCGGATTTTGTAGTTGTACAATCCGATACGGACCTAGCAACCTTAACAACTGTTGGTATTGGTAATGTTGGTAATGCAGGAGTTGGTACTCAAACTACGTATTCTAACGGAACAGCAACTATAACGAATACAGATAAAGGTTCTTCTCAAAACATATTTAAAAACGTAGCGTCTGATTCAGGTACGGCTGTAGCAGATAACAATAATGATACGTTGACAATAGTTGGTGCTGGAAGTGTATCTACAGCAGTAGTTAATGATACTCTTACAATAACCGGCGTTGACACTAAAGGTGCTATTGGAAAAAGTGTATTGCTAAACGCTTCTTTAGCGTATGTTAGCTCTGTTACTTCTGGAGGTATAACAACTTTTGCTGTCAATGTTGCAAGCTCATCTGTATTTGGATCCGGTGTAACAGCTATAAATGTTAAGTGTGAAGTTGTAGACGCTGCAACATCAGGAGCTAACGCAGGTCAAACAGTTTACGCTGATATAACAAGAGGTGTAAACGCAGGGGGTGCAACCTTTGGAGTATCATCTTTAAATATAGCTTTTACAGGCACAGTGTCTAGCTCAGCATATAGAGTACTACTTACATACTTAGGATAATAACAATAATATAATTAAATAGAGTATATGGCTATTAATTTTCTAAATAACGGCATTTTTGCAGGAGATGTAACTATACCAGAGTATATATACCATACTGGTAATACTAGTCAAGATCGTTTTGGCTTTGCTGGTAATGATACTTTTGTTATAAGAACAAATGGTACAGATAAATTTACAGCCGATGCTAATTCTGCTATATTACTAGAAGCTGGAATAACAAAACTACAAACCACTAGTACAGGTATTTCCATATCAGGCCAAGCAACTGGAACATTTTCAGGTGATATATCAACTTCCGGTAATGGTCAAACTAACACTCCTTTTAGATTAGGTGCTGATTATAATTCTTATATGGTTGCTGTTGCTGGTAATACTTGGGGTCTTTTTTGGGCCGGTAATTCTGGAGCTAGATATGGTACTAATGGAAATGGAGGACCTGGAAATATATGGGGAAATAGTAGTAATCCAAATGAGTTTGCTTTTGTGGGAAGCGACTCTACCGCATGGACAGTTTACGGTAGCAATGGAAATGTATGGCAAAAAGGAGATTTATGGGTTAACGGTGGAGATATTGTATTAGGAGGAACTGGTAGAATACAGGGTATAGATACAGTATCAGCAGGTACAGATGCTGCAAATAAAACATATGTAGATAACGCTATTTCAGGTGTACCTCAAGGTACGATAACAGGTGGTGGCCAAAATTTAAGGCTTGCTTTGTGGGACGGTAGTAGCAGTATAGGTTCTGATAGTGATTTTACATATAACAGTGACACCTTATTTGCAAGAAATCTTACTGTAACAAATCAAATAAATACAAACTCCGCTAATTTAGAATTAAATTACCAAAATGGAGATGGAACTACTACTAGTTTTAAAAACCTTGACATTAGAAATGGTAAAAATGCTATAATAGCAAGTTTTAACGGTGCTTCAAAGTTAACAACTCTTCAAGGTGATTTAACAGTAAACGGAGATGATTTAAGGCTTGGTGCTGTAATGCTACAAGACTCAGGAGCTGGAAGATTAGGATTTAATAGAGACACTAGTACTGGCGCAATACATGATTCCGGTTACAACGCTTTTCAAATTCAAGTTGCTGCAGCTGGAGCATCAGGCAAGCTTGAAGTTCAAGAATACAACGGCGCAGGTAGTTACGCAGGTTCAACACTTATTACAGGTTCTGGTATTACAATAAATGATTATGTAACACATAATGGTGATGCTGATACTCGCTTTGGTTTTGCTGCTGCTAATACTTTTCAAATAGATACCGGTAATTCATTAAGATTTGATGTAAATAATAGCGGTATGAAGTTAGGTAACGCTAACGCAAGAGTTACAACAATCTTGGATCAAGACAATATGAGTAGCAATAGCGCAACAGCGCTAGCTACGCAGCAAAGTATAAAACAATATGTAGACACTGCTATTACAACTGTAGGTACAGTTACTGGAACAGGAGTATCAGGTAGAGTTGCTTTTTGGAATGGTACAAGTTCAATAGCGTCTAGCTCGAATTTATATTGGGATAATGGAACTGCTGAACTAGGTATTGGAACTAGCTCACCTACTACATCATTTACTATAGCTAGTGGTCATGGCACTACAAGAGCTAATTTATTCTACAATGGAGGTGGGACTGGCTCAAACAACGCCTTTATAGACATGTGGGCTTCTGAGCCTGGTGTATCATATAATGGTTCTGGTATTGGCTCAAATATAGTCGGCTCTCCATACTATGGAAGAAAAACTACAACACAAGGGCAAACATACATAAGATTTATTAACGGTCAGTTTGAAGTTTATACTGGACCAAACTCTTCTGGCACAAGTTCAACCGCGGTAAGAAGATTTTACATTGAAAACAATGGACTTGCTACGTTTTCATCAACGCCAGCTGTAGGAACAAGATCAGCTGGTGATAACACAAATAGAGCCGCATCAACCGCTTTTGTAACAACTGCTATTGGAAACGTTAGCACAGGTGTTCAAAGTGTTAGCGATGATGGCGGATCTACAATAAATGTAAGCGGTTCAGCAACTGCTCGCGTAGTAGCAGCTGTAACTGGAGCAGTTAGTTCTTCTTCTGCTAATTTAGCAACAGGAGCACAAATACAAACAGCTATAAATACAGCTATAAGCACAATACCTTCAGGTTTAGCATTTGAAGGAAACTGGGATGCAAGCACAGGAAACCCACCATCTTCATCACCAAGTAACGGACAATTTTGGATTGTTACAGTTGCTGGTTCAACAAGTTTAAGTGGCATTACTGATTGGAAAGTCGGTGACTGGGCTATATATGTAGAGCAAGGCGCAGGTACAGATGCTTGGCAGAAAGTAGATAACACTTCTACATTATCAGGTGATGGTGCTGCTAACCAATTAACATATTGGACTAGTACATCAAATGTAGCTGGTGACACAGGTTTAACATATAACGCTTCTACAAACAAATTAACTGTAACTGGCGACTTAAGTGCTAAAGGATATAATATATTTGGATTAGGCTTGTCAACAGGTACTTGGTATGGTGATTTAGGAAGTAACGGCTATACCCGTGAAACTGGACTACAGATGACCAGCGGTTCTGAGTTCGTAGTTTTATCTAAAAACGGTCAAGGATCTACTTTGGTGGACGGTGCTTATTTAGCTTATGAAAGTGCAAATGGATTCTTTGGTTCTTATAATTCAAGTTATGGTAATTTAACAGGAATACAAGCTACAGCTGCAAATACCTTAACAGTAAAACAACTTGATGGCGGAACTGCTAATTTAGCTATAACAAGTATTGCAAACGCAACGTCTGATACTGATAAATTCTTAGTATCTGACAGTGGGGTTGTTAAATACAGAACTGGAGCGCAAGTGTTAAGTGATATTGGTGCACAGGCATCTGGAAATTATTTACCAGTAGCAAATCCAACATTTACAGGAACATTAACAGGTCCAACAATTAGAGCTACATCAGCATTATCAGTAGATGGTGCAATGCTTGCTGGTAATACTTTTTCTGACCCTGATTTAGTTTTAACAGTTTTAGATACCGACACAACGCAATCTATAAGAGATAAAATAACTGACACTTCTTCTATAACAAAAGTTAGCGACAGTACAGCGCCAGCTCCTGGTGTTTTTGCTGTAAATGGTTCTAGTTATCCGCAAGGCTTTGGCCCTTTTTACACAATAGACGAAGGCGATACATTTACTTTTGAGTTTTGGGTTAAAAAAGAATCTGGAGCCGCTACATCAGCTCTTTTATATGCGGGTTCTAATTTTTATAATTCATCTGGAACATATTTAGGTAACTCAATGAGATACTGGGGTGAAAGTGGACTTCAAGTAGCTGGCTTTTCCGACTGGTACCATGTCAGTGGTACATTAGGGCCTGCAAGAGGAAGTAGTACGGGGGAAATACCTACAACGGCCGTCTCTATGAGATTGTTGTTTTTATTTAACTATAACGCTAACGGGTCAATAGTAACACATTATTGTGGTTTAAAAGTATACAAGTCTGGAAAAACAGTAACTCAATTATACAGAAAAACTTTAGGCAGTGAAGCTAATACAGGTCGAAACAGAGATTTAGTAGTTGATCAAAACGGTGATCTATACGGTACTAACTTAACTATCACTGGTAATCTTATTGGTAATACTTCTAACACTACAGAATTAGGTACATATTCTACAGGTGCTATAAAAAGAATTAGAATGTGTCAAGGTGGTGAATTACACTTTGGAGACACTACTACATCAGCGCCACTTGGCATAACAGAAGGTAGTTGGAACGACTTTGGTGATAACGATAGATTAAGTATTTATGGAAGATCTTCAATTACGTTTTACGCAGGTTCAACAGCTGCAGCTTTAGCTGCTACATTAGGTTCTACAGGACTTACATTAAATACTATAACAAACGCAACATCTGACACTGACAAGTTTTTAGTATCAGATTCAGGTGTAATTAAATATAGAACTGGCGCACAGGTACTAAGTGATATTGGCGCAGCTTCCTCTGGTTCATTAGGAAATTACTTGCCATTAGCCGGTGGAACAATGTCTGGCACTATTAATTCAACTGCTACCACAGCTCTTCAAATGGATGGAGCAGCAGCAGCCCAAGGCATATTAATGCGAGCAGACTCATCAGGTACTTATCCTGTATTTTTAAGAGAACAAAATCCAGCGTCTGGAGGAGAAACTTCAGCTTGGTTATTTAAAGACGAAGTTTCACCGTGGGGAATATGGCATAACAATCCAAATGATTCATTTGATTGGACTAGAGCTGGAAACAACTTAGGTATTGCAAACAACGTAGGTGGTGAAACAAACAGTGTTATGATTCGCTTAAGAAGTGCAGATGGCACTGGTACATTTGCGGGTAATGTAATAGCTCCTTCTTTTACCGGACGATTACAAGGCGCGGTTACTGGAGCACCAGATGCGACTATATGGTGTGTTAGCGGTCAATACCCTGATTGGGGTATATTTTACAACGAAGGTAGTCCTGATCTTATAGAATTTAAATCATCAGGAAATGTAAAAGCAACAATATCATTAGATAACGGTGATTACACTGGCCGTAACGCAACTTTTGAAGGTGATATTACTAGCAAGGGTTTAACAGTTGATTACACAGGTAATCGTACTGGTGACGCTGGTATATTAGTAACCAATGACGCGGATGATTGGGGTATAAAAGTAGATAAAGACGGCACAGCCGACTATGGTATCTTATCTCAAACAGACGGTGAGAACGCTATTGTTGTAAGAAACGCAGCAGGTACTAATAAGATACAATTACAAGGTGATGGTGATGCAACTTTTGCAGGTGATGTAACTATTAATGGTAGCCACTTAAAAGTATTAAATCATTCAGGTGCTTATGAAGGTGCAAGTACAGATTATTTATATATTGGCGGCTCTGGTTTAGACAGTTCTGACGCGGCTATATATTTAGGAAATGCTGGAAATAATACTGGATATGGTTGGAGATTTTTCTATGAAGGTAGTGGTTCGGGTAATCTTAATAGATTAATTATAAAATCAGAAAACGCTGGAAGTGGTGTTGATGCTTTAGGTTTTACACAGGATGGTAATGCAACTTTTGGAGGTGATGTTGGAATAGGTATAGCTCCTACAAAAGAATTACAAGTTAATGGAGAAGCATTATTTGGAAATGGAACTGATGGACTTTTATTGTCTTATAGTGGTGGAAATTCAAGTGGAATTATAGATACTGGGCACAGTTCAACCGCTTTAGAGTTTAGGGTTGGTAATACTCAAGAATTATTAATAAATAGTACATCCGCAACTTTTGCAGGAAACTTAACAGTAAACGGAGCATCAGCAACGTTTAATCCAGACGCCGATAGTAGTCTTAGTATTTCAAATGCAGGTACTGACGCTGTCGCTGTTTTTGCTGGAACTGGAGATGTTTTATATTTAGGTGGTAATAACACAACCGGTATGTATTTAGACCAATCGGCTAATGCAGTTTTTTCTGGTAATTTATATATTCCAAGTTATATATATCACTCTGGTGATCCTGGTGGTGATACGTATTTTGGTTTTAATGGTAATGATAACTTTTCTGTAGTAACCGCTGGTGGTTACGGATTAGTAATAGATTCAAATAGAAATGTAGCTTTTTCAGGGGATGTTACAATGACGCAATCCTCAGGAAATAATATTCTTTTTATTAATTCTTCAGCGGGTGGTAACCCTGTAATATACATGCAAGACACCACGCGTAAATGGGGTCAATTTGTAGCAGCTGGAGATTTGTATTTTAAAGATGAAACTTCTAATATAGTTTCTTTAAGACTAGACGGTGGTAATGGTAACGCAATTTTTGCAGGAGACGTGAACGTAGGTGATGAACTTACTATAACAACAATTAATAACGCAACTGCTGATCCTGATAAATTTTTATGTGCTTCAGGAGGTAACAAAGTCGGGTATAGAACAGGCGCTCAAGTATTAGCTGACATAGGCGCTGCCCCAGCAAGCGGCGGATCGTACGTTTCAAGCGTAGCTACAGGCGGAGGTCTAGACGGAGGTACTATAACAACTACCGGAACTATAGAAGTAGAGTACGATGGAGTACCCACAAACATAATGCAATCAGGTTTCGATTATACTAGTTCCTCAATAGTTGCAAATGATTACATAATGGTAACAATGCCTGGAAACACTCAAACTTACAGAAGAATAGGCTATACTAAAGTTGGAAATCTACCATTTGCATCTTCATCAGTGGTTTCAGGTGTTACATCTGTTGCGACTGGAAGTGGAATATCCGGAGGCACAATTACTTCAACGGGTACTATTCAAGTAGACAGCACGGTTATAAGAAATACAGGTACTCAAACTATAACTGGTAATACATCGTTTGCCCCTTCAAGTACTTCAACAAGTTACAGTAACGCAGCTATAGAGCTGAGAGAGTCTAATCAGTCGGGTTCTTCTGGAACACCTCCGAGAATAAGCTGGCACCATGGAGGGGTTGTTGCTTCAAGCATGACGATTGAAGCAAATGGCACAATAGCAGTTAGAAATAACCCAGGGAACGCATATGAAAAATTCGCGTGTGGAGATTTATACGCAAAGAACGGTACATTTGTTTTAGGTACTGGCGGAACTGGTGATTTGTGGATAGGTAATCAAGGAACAGGTAAAAACTTTAGGTTTCACACTAACAACAATCAGACTTACTTCGACATGAACTGCAGTACTATAAACTGGAGAGAAGGAAGTTCAACTAGGTATTATTTTTATCCTTCAACCGCTAACATGACCATCAATGGTACGTTGACTCAAAACTCAGACGCAAGAGTTAAGGAAAATGTTGTTGAAATAGATAATTGTATTAGCAAGGTTCAAGCAATGAAAGGTGTTTATTATAATAGAACTGATTTTAACACAGACGTTACAAAAGTAGGTGTTATAGCTCAAGATGTTGAAGCTGTCTTACCAGAGCTTATCTTAGAAGCTCCTGATACAAAGCTTAAGTCCGTTGCTTACGCTGAGTTAACAGCGGTACTTATAAACGCAATAAAAGAACAGCAAGAAATAATAGAAGACTTAAAAACAAGAGTGCAACAATTGGAAAAATAAAATAAAATTATGGCAATTACTTATAAGTGGAGTATTTCACAAATGAATGCCCGTATTCAAGCCGAAGGTGAAGACAATGTAATATTTAGAGTACAATATGTTTATACAGGTTATGAAGAATCTGGAGAAGTTACTTATACGGCTAACGTTACCTCTTTTCAAGATTTTGTTTACGTAAAAGGTGAGCCTTTTGTTCCCTATGAAAACACAGAAGCTTTTGAAAATGTAGTTATAGGCTGGTTAGAAGACGCTGCAGATGTTGCTAACATGCAATCAATAATATCTAAGCAAATAGAAGCTGAAGTTAATCCAGTAGACGAGGATTTATATTTTACATGGATGAATCCAGCGCCTGTACCAACACCTGATATTGAAGACGAAGAAGAATAGGTAAATTTCACTAAAAGCAAGTGATAATACACGTATACCGGCTCGGTTAAGAGCAACAACCAATGTCTAACTAAATACCAAAACCAATGACATTTTATTACCAGACTAGTTCGTGGAGTAGTCAACCACAAGTAACACAAGAAACCATAGACCTTTGGAAGCATGTAGCTGATAAGTCAAATTGGCGTATTGTGCAATTACCAAACGGTTTCTATCAAACCGAATACCAAGATCACGTAAAAGAAGATACTTGGAACGATGTTACGAGACGTGAAACTTTAGAAGGCGCAGAACAAGCTATTGATTCGTCAATTGCTCATTATGCAAAAAAACTAGAGTATATAAACGGACCTAAAATCGTTAAAACCTTTAAGTAAAATCAATTAAATTAAATCTAATCAAATTATGTCAGACGCAATAGTCAAAAACCTTAACTTCGGTGACGAGGCTAGGGAAAATGTATTTAAAGGTATAACTAAACTCACAAATGCTGTTAGCTCCACACTCGGAGCTAGCGGTAAATGTGTTATGTTAGAAGATGCTAATGGTAGACCAGTAATAACAAAAGATGGTGTAACCGTTGCTGATTCAATAATACTTCTAGACCCTGTAGAAAACATGGGCGCTACGTTGTTAAAAGAAGCAGCAAGAAAAACAGTTAGAGAAGCAGGTGATGGTACAACTACTGCAACTGTGTTAGCTCACTCTATATTAAACGAAGCTTACAAAGTTTCAAACAAAACAAATTCAAGAGAATTAAAAGACGGTATTAATTCTGCAGTTAAAAAAGTTATTAAGTATTTAGAGTCTACATCTATAGACGCTAAAGGACAAATGATAAATCAAATTGCAACTATATCTACAAACAATGATAAAGAACTTGGTTCTATAATCGCTGAAGCTTTTAAAGCTGTAGATAACACTGGTGTAGTAATGATGGAAACGTCAGCATCAGGTAAAACATGTTTTGAGATTGTTGATGGAGTTCAGTATGAAAAAGGAATAACTAACTCTCATTTTATAACAAACAAACAATCTAAAACAGCTGAACTAGATAATCCGCTAGTGTTACTGGTTGAATCACCAATTGATACGATTAGGCAAATACAATCAGTGCTAGAGTATGTAATAAAAAACAACAAACCTTTGCTTATTATAGGCGATTTAGAACAAGGTGTTTTATCTGCTTTAGCTATGAACAAGAACAAGGGTAACATTAAAGTAAATGTTATTAACGCGCCAACTTACGGTATTAGTAAAAAACAAATGTTAGATGATCTATCTTTGTTGACCGGCGCTACTATTATAAATGAAGATTTAGGTGATGATATGGATTTAATTCAAGTAGAGCATCTAGGTTCTTGTTTGAAAAGTGTAACATCACATACCGATACTATTATTCAAGTAAAAGAAACTTCTGATACTATAAATGATATAATAGAAGATATAAAAGAAAAGTTATCAAAAGATTTAGCTTCTCACGAAGTTATAAGATTAGAAAAAAGATTAGCAATACTATCGGCTAGAATAGCTATTGTAAAAGTAGGTGCTAACTCTGATATTGAATTAAAAGAAAAAACAGATAGAGTAGAAGACGCTATCTGCGCTACGAAAGCTGCTGTTAAAGAAGGTATAGTATCAGGAGGTGGAATTGCTTTATTAAATGCCGCGCAACATATTAAATCTAAATCTATAGGTGAGCAAGTGCTGCTAGAAGCAATTAGAGCACCATTTAACACTATATTAGAAAACGCAGGTATTGTAGAGTTTGATTTGCCAAACGCTAAAGGAAGAGGTCTAAATGTGGTTACAGGAAAAATGGTAAATATGATAAAATCAGGTATTATAGATCCTTTGCTTGTTACAAAAAGTGCTCTTCAAAACGCAGCTTCAGTAGCTACTACAATATTGTCAACCGATTGTGTAATCAATAATTTAAGAATCGATGAAGGCAATAGGTAGAAATTTAATTATACAAAAATTAAAAGAAGGTACTACTAAAACAAAAGGTGGTTTACTTCTTGCTGAAAACCAAAGAGAAGATATTCGTTACGTCGAAGCTACAATAGTTTCGGTTGGTAATGATATAGTTGGTATAAAAGAAAAAGATAAAATATTTTTCGACAGACATGCTGGTCATAAAATAGAAATTGAAAAAGAAATATACCACGTTATAAAAGCTCAAGATGTAGTTGTTGTTTTATGAGATCATTAAACGCAAGTGACATTAAGGACTTAAGCTTAATGAAACATTACAGAATAATACGTAAATGGGCTTGTAAAAATAATGACTTAAATGATGCAGATTTAGAGCTATTGATTTATTTACACTGTATAGGTTTTTTTAGTAAAAAAGATTTTAAAGCAGGTAGTTATTCATACAGCTGGGACAACAGAAGATGGAACAGATTATTGAAAGAAGATTGGATAGTTGTTTGGAGAAAAAGAAATAGATCTACTCAAATGTTTAACATATATCAAGTTTCATTTAAATGTAAACAATTGATAAGTAGAATCTATAGAATAATGACAGGTGAAGATGATTTACCTGTAAGTAAGAGAAGAAATAAATTAATAGCTGGTAGTACTTATACTGATAAGGTTTTGACTAAAGCTATATACAATGTAAATAAAGATAAAGACAGATGAGCAATAGTCCACTAAATTTAAACTACGGTAGTATAGCTAGAGGCATACTAGGAATAAGAGGTAGAGGAAGTCAAAACGCAAGACAGTTTCAAGAATCTACAACTGAAAGCCTAGAAAGTATATCAGAGCAACTTAAAAGCATAGGTGCTCAACCAGATCCTTCTAAAGTAGATAATCAAGTAGATCCAGCAGCTCCAGTCGGCGATGTTAGTTCTTCAGCTGTTGCGCAACCAGAACAAGTTGGTGCTTTAGGCGAAGTTGTAGAAGAAGAGGGAAGCGCTTTAGCTTTAATGAAAAAATATAAAGGAAGTTGTAAACTAAAAAAAAGATAAATTATGCACCACGGAAAGTATGATCCATCAATGGAAAAATTAAAACCAGGCACTAAGGTTGGTATTGTAGGTGAGTCTCACGTATGGGATGGACCTTTGAATCAAGAAGGTAGAGCTCACGGAGTAGGTTCTAGTTCAGGTATAACAGGAATGCAAGTACTAAAAGCGCCAGTTACATATAAAGCAGGACCAATAACAAAACTAACACAACAATAATGGATAGTAATTTTTCATCGCCATTTTTGGCAAAGAGTCCTTTAAACGACCATCACGAATTAAAAGAAAAAAAGAAACCTAAAAGCGAAAGAGAGTTGTCACAAAAAACTAAAGACAGCTTACAAAACGTTGCTATAAAAAGAGGTAAACCTTTTTACAGTAAAAAACATAAAGTTTATGTTGAAGGCGAAGATGGTGTACTAACCAATACACCTACAAACACATCAACCTACGAAAGAATATAATATGGCATTTAAAATAAGTAGTCCTTTTTTAAAAAAAGAACCTTGCAAGATACCTTATCCTGGCAAAGAAGTTTACGAAGGTAAACACGGAGGTGTTATGACTAAAGAAATGGCTCAAGCTAATGCTAAAGCTAGATTAGCATGTAACAAGAAAGATCCTAAGTACGTAGAAAACGAAAAGAAACAAAAAGAAAACGATCCAAACTACGATTCTGATAAAAAACCTAAGAAATAATGGCATTTAAAATAAGAAACTTCTATGCAAATTCACCCTTGCATAATCATCACGACAAAAATAAAGTTGTTAAAGATCCTAAAGGAGATCCTGTAACCATAATACATGGTAATACAAGTCCTAATAGAGACTTAACAGAAAGTGAGATAAGAAGAAGAAAAAAGAAATTAGCAAAACTAAACTCAAAAGAAAATTTATCTAAAAGAAAACAAAGAAAAAAGATAAAAATAGAGGATCAATTAAGTAGAGGTCAAGATGGGGAGAGTGATGCTGCTACTGAAAAAATGATTAAGTCAGGTTTACTCATGAAAGAAGATTGCGCTGCTATGAAAGCTAAAGCAGCTAAGCTTGACAAAGAGGTAAAAGCAATGATAGCTGAAAGTAAAAAAACAGGTAAAGTAACTAATTGGGATGCTAAAGCCGATGAGTTATCTAGAGTAAGAGAAAGAATAGCAACAAACTGTAAAAAATAAAAATTATGAGTTCACCATTTTCAAAACAATTCCATTCACACGGTAAAGATCCTTTAAAAATGTTAGGAGATCTTAATAAAGACGGAGTAATGTCAAGTTACGAGCAAACTAGACAAGACGCTATAGAGGCAAACACACCTGCTACTATGAAAGGTTCACCAGCGCATAGCCATGATCCTAAAAAATTAAAAGAGCTACAAGAAAAATTAGCTAAAGTAAAAAAAGGAGAGATAGGAGCTGAAGGTCAAGGAGGCGTTGATTACGAACTACAAAACACTGTAGAGAATCAAATAAAAGAAGCTAAGAAAGATCACGGCGAGAAAAAAAAACAAGCGTAAGTAACGAATCTACTCCACTGCAAGCAGGAGGTTATGTAGGTGGAGGTATCGGCGCTAGAGCTAGTACTGCTCATCATTATCAAAATCTATTTAACAAAGTAGAATCTAGTACAAAAGAGTTTATGGATAGAGCAGAAGCCGCTAAAAAAGGATCAGGTTCTTCTGCAAGTACAAGTAAAACTCAACAAGTAGCAGACGCTACTAAGCAAGATATCGAAGACACATTAAACATGACGGCTGAAGAGCGTTATGAAAAGCTAATGGGTAAGAAAAAAAATAAATACTCTTTTTAAAATGGCACACAAAGGACACTACGGAGAATATAGCGGTAACGCAAAATGGTCAAAAGTTACAAGCTCTAACATGCAAGCTACTAAGCGAGATGATGAGGCTCATATGGATTATCTTAAACAAGATATAAAATATGATAATAAACACGGACACAGCGATGAAAAAATGACTGCTGATGAAAAGCATATATCTAAACTAGCTGGAGACTTAAAGTATGATGAAAAAAAGCATGGATCACCTGCTAAGCATAAATACAAAACTACACATGAGCACGGTCCAGCTGGAGTTTCATACCCAAAGTCAGAGCCAAAAGAACCAAGAAAAAATCCAGAAATCTATAAAAAAAAATAACATGGAATCAATCAAACAAGAAAAAAGCAACCTAATGAGTGACAATCCAGTAGCTAAAGATGCTAGCGGAGGAAGAGATAAATCATTCATGTCTCAGCACTGCTGCTCGACATCAAGATTATCACCTATCAAGCATTGTGGACCTGCTCACAAATAACAGTAGGGAACTGTAAAACCCAAGTCAAACAATAACAACAACAA
>Ga0208793_1001076_pt1 | contig 16422 bp, 28 predicted proteins | sample 17_taG_FD_184092 | JGI IMG/M metagenome (GOLD analysis project Ga0208793, IMG submission 184092) | Marine viral communities from the Subarctic Pacific Ocean - 17_ETSP_OMZ_AT15314 metaG (SPAdes) (version 2) | ecosystem: Environmental > Aquatic > Marine > Oceanic | place: Pacific Ocean | collected...
TCGCCTTCTACCAACATATAGTGAGCAGCAGTACCAAAGTTCATAGCATCTGTAGTCTTTTGCACTTCATTAACAGCATGTAGCTGGGAATGACCAAACTTACGCAGGGTGCTACTGCTTATTCCTACCTCAGAGTGATATACCTCATTGGGTATGTCTGCATATATTAAAGCCTCGCCTCTTTCCTCGTAAGGATATGCTTCTAGTTCTTTTATCTGTTCCATATTTTATTCTCCTTTTATAAAATTAATAATCTCTTCCCTGTCATCGTCAGGGTGCAGTCCTCTTTCTCTGCCCACCTCATTAATTTCGTCATCTGATATTTTTTTAGCAAATATCTTGTCAAAGTTTTCATTGAACTTATCAACGTTATAAGGTCTGGGTCTACTGCCTTTGCCTTTGAAATTGCTCATATAGTCTCCTTAAAATGGTGGTTCGTCTTTAGGTGGGAAGTAAGAATGCTTATGTTCTTCCATTTCCCAACGGTGTTTGTAATTTGGCGTAGCTGTTTCTTCTGTCCAATCATCATCATACTCTATAGGTATATCTTCATACACAGATTGATGTGATAAAGGAACAGGCCAGTAGCCTACTTTAGCCTGTAGATCCTGTAAGTTTTCCGTATAAGATTTATCTGGATTGTATGCAGGAACATATCCTTTGCAGTTGGCCTTCATTTTATCAAACAAGGCATTAGCATCAAAGTTCTTAGTAAGTGCCTTTAGCTCGAACTTGGTTGCATCATAAGGTATAAATCTAACGCCGAATTGATCGTCATAAGATCTAAATGCGTAGAACCTTATTTTATTACTCATTGTCTACAACTGACTCACTTGCAAACCTGTAGGCACTTTCAAACATACTAGGTTGATGAGCATATATATACTCAGCAAACGCCTGGAGTCTTTTCATAGCCATAAGGTCATTGTTAAAGCTGGTAGATCCCTTTGGCTTAAAGGCTGACTTGGCTATGGCTTGGTTGTTACGCCTAGTCATATCCAAAGCAAGGGCCATACTGTTATCTACTAGATCATCTATCCACTTCATTTCGTCTTTTTTCATTTACTTCTCCAAAAGTTAATATTAGATACTATATTAAATTGTTTGACATGTAAACAGATATAGCTATACTAAATGTATATTTATTTTATTTATGGAGAAGAATATGAATATGAGTGCGAAGAAAGAATCTGAAATGGATCATAACGACAACCTGGCTTTTGACTTAACTGTCAGCATGATGCGTAACTACGCAAAAGATTGCTTGGTTGATAAGGATATGGAAATGATGGATCCGATGGCTGGGTCTTACTTATTGGTTCACAATTTAGTTGTTGGCTTATTACATAAAGCTGATGGCTTTGAAAGTGAACTTATTAATATATGTCACTCTGCGGTTGAAGATGCAGAGTTCAGACTAAATAAATCTAAGGGGGAATAAAATGGGTGCATTAAAAGACTTATTAATAGATGCCGATATTGCGGCTGAAGAAGTGTTGCATGAAGGTTGCGAGGACTTTAAACAGTTCTGCGACGGTATGAAGAAGATGAGGGAGCTGTCTGATAATTGGTTATTAGAACATGAACCTCATTTAGAACAGGCCTGGAGGGAACATACCGAAACGCAATACTATAATCATAGAGAATAATCGCGAACAGGCAGTCGTTTGGCTTGTATAAACAATAATAACGCAGTCGTCTTGATATAAACTTTGGGGCTTGGTTTACGACATAAAGCCCCACTATTTGCTATACTTTGAATATGTCACATTTAAAGATCATAGACTTTGCATCTAAAAGACCTAAACCTACTTACGTTGAAGCAAAAGATAGGCTAGAACATTTGTTTGAGGATTTTGTCGCAAGAGGTGTCTCACCGAAAGAAATCGCAAGTCTAATCTTTACCTTCGGAGCATGTGAGTTGTTGAGTTATTCTGACTCCCCAGAAGAGGGGTCGGAACTGATCGACGAGGTTTTATATAATTGCTTCGGTATTAAGAAGAAATCACTGTTTTCAGAGGGTTTTGTCACAGAGGACGATACAGACTGACAAAACTATTGGCTTGAAAGCCTTACTGGGACTGGTTTTGGGGTTTTGTCAGTTTTGTCAGGGTTTGGGTGTAAGTGACAAAAGGGTCGGAACTATTCGACGCGGTATGAGTAATATGAAAGGGGGAGTATAATAATATATGACAAAACTATATATATACTCTTATTTATTAATATATATTACCTTGTAGACCTCATAGTTGCAGGGTTTTTAGTTTTGTCAGGGTTTTCTGACAAAAGTATGACAAAAGTAATATAAGTATGACAAAACAAAAAACAAGATTGAAGAAAGAATTGAGGGATAAGTTGCCAGAATATGTAGTCGATTTACTAGAAGATGAGGATATAGTAAGATTTGTAAAGAAGTTTCCAGGAGCGAGATTAATAGATGCGAAGAAATCACAACATAAGAAAGACAGTTAAGGTTGAAGCTACTCTTGAAGAAGGTGTAGAAGATATGCCTATTGAGTATTTAAATCACGATGAAAAGCATTTAACTAAGCGTCAAAGGTTATTAGTCTGGAATGCAGTCAACGATCCACAATTAACATGGGCTGAAGCGGCCAAGAAAGCAGGATATAAGAATCCTATTGTTATCGGTAGATACATGCATGAGGGTAATAAGTATGCACATGTTAGACGGGAGTATGAACGATTGATGTCGGAAGCTAAGAAGAAGTTTGAGCTTACGCATGATAAGGCTGTAGAAGATTTATATACTATTCGGGACTTAGCATTAGAGTCGGGATCCTACTCTGCTGCTATACAGGCTCAAGGATTACTTTTGAAGGTCGGGGGTCTAATCGTAGATCGTCGGGAAGTATTGCACGGTAAGATTGACCAGATGAGTCGGGACGAAGTAGAGAGAAGGTTAAAGCAATTAATCGGGACTAAGGCTATAGAGAACTCGTCGGGTTCTAATATTTTAGAAAACAAAGAGTCGGGATCTAAGTAGTCGGGATTAATCCAAATATCCCTTGTAGTAGACGTAAGCTAAACCAAGAATACTACCTATCAAGAGGTAGCCTAACAATATCCATAGGAGTACCTCAATCATTAATTCACCTTATATGTAGAAAATATATCAATTGATGTGCCTAGTTTATCTTGTTGTAATTCTTCTAAATGATGTATTAAGGCATATAGTCCTGCCTTGATACCTGAATGTTCTGATTGAGTATGACTATCATTTACCCATTCATCATCAGCAATAATATCTTCTGCAATATTTTTTATTCGTTCAATTGTTATCATTAGATACCTCCTGTACTGTTAAGTCATATTCTAATTCAGTTAAGTATGAATATGACTGTAAGAACTCTTGTTTAGATAAGATGTAAAAGTCTCTCATCTTTTCTTTATCGTCAATAAAACTTTTGTAGTTAGGCATTAGATACCTCCTCTTGTTAATCTTCTTAATAAACTTTCATCTGTTTGTTCTTTACAAATATCAGTAATTACCTGTTTAATCATATCTCCCAATTGATGAAAACTTACATTGTCATCATCTTTGTTTGCTCTAATTAACATTTCTATATCTTCAATCATTTCTTCTTTATCCATTAGATACCTCCTCTCCATACATCATTGCCTTGAGTCTATCGCTCATTGGCAATACATCTAACTTATACAATAGTTGTTCAACTAAATATAATTTATCTACAACATATTGAAAATCAGAATTAAGTTGATAATCATAGTCTTGCATTATTTCCTCCATACTGATTTGCAAATCTGTTATATCTTGTTGCAAATATTTTTTAAGTTGTCTTACTTCGCTCATTTTACATTCTCCTTTAGTTCGTTAATTTCATCTTCAAAACAATATTGAATACCTTGATATAGGTTTTCCCAACTTACGCCATAATTAGCGTCATGGTTATCTACAACTCTCTGTAGAACGTCCATACAATCATCATCAGTAAGTTCTAGGTCAACCTTCTCGGGCATATCCTCATTTAGTATTTCTAATTGGTCTTTAACATCTTCTATTGACCAAACAATAGCAATAGAGTTATTGCTGTTATATCCGTTTCCATATTCTTGTACTTCGCTCATTCTTGACCTCCTATAGTCTTGGTTTAAATATTTCTACTAAAGTCTCTAACTTATCCTTCGGCACATCTTTTAAATGGTCGGGTGTTTCATTAGGTTTTAGATCAATTTTTACTAGATGACCTTGATTAGATAATCTTTCCATCTTGTCTTCTGCCATATCAAGGTCTTTAGTCTCCATAGCAACGCGATAGCTGTTATCCACCTTGTTATAAACTTTTACTTGGTATTTCTTCATTAGTCTTGCTCCTTTTTAAATTGTTCCCAGTAGTCGGGATTCGGGGTTGTCGTCATTTGAAATATGGGTTGGTCGGGTAGCCTAACTTGAAGTTGTCGGGCTTGTCTTAATATGTCGGGATATGTCGGGTTGCCCTCCATAGCGAACTCTATATTAGTTCTGAAAATTCTTATATATGTCATAGTTGTTGTTTCCTGTAAAAAATGGGGCTTTGTTCATAAGACTGTTGCTTTATCGTTTAGGCTATCACTAGCCCGTCTAACTGGTATAGATTTAAATGTTTACCACTTTTATACATACCCCAATTAACAGTTTATACACTTGCTAAGGTGTACGGAGTAAATCCTAAATAGATTCTTTTTCCTCGTAATATGTCCAATAATAGGCGTCAGAATGTCCGTCATATTCCCAGTCTTCTTCGGCTTGTTTAAATTGTTCTTTTCCTAGAACTTGCTCAACGCATTGTATTGAGCATACGGAATCACTATCACGAACAATATAAATGCCGTTTTTTTGGTCTAGCTTGTCTATAGGTTTAGAACATGCTTCGCAATTGGTTAACCATGTATCAAGGCTCATTACTTCACCCCCTCTATATATTCTTTTGCTTTGTCTGTATTTACATAATCGCAAATATCTAAGCGTCTTTTTTGAGTCGCTGTATCTAAAGAATCCCAATCACTAGGAAAAGAAATACCATTGATAGTTTCATAAAATCTTTTTCTTTGGTTGTTGCTCTTTCTGATAGATTCTTCATTATCACTTTCAGACATTAAAGCAAAGATTCTTGATATGTTGCTAACTGTTTTCAAAGGATCTGAACTTTTCACACGATCCTCGCAAGAAATTAAATCATCATCTTTTAATATCTTTCTTGCTTGTTCTTCAAAGTCTTCAACTCTTATTTCTTTGTTTGGATTAATCCAATATAAATGCCTAGCAGTTGTATTGCTCCAATCGTTAACGCTTATTAAGTCATCAATAGCCACCAAAGTTTGGTAAGAAAAAAACAACTCACGCCCATTAACCATATGGCTATATAGGTTTTTAGTTGTTCTTAAATATCTAGGCTTAGAGCCTTGTAAATCTATTTCACTTTTTAAAATACTCATATATATATTCTCCGTTTTATATGTTGCAGGAATAAATCCTGTATATAGGATTATAAGTCATATTGTACTAATTGTACACACTTATAATTGGATATGTTCTATATAAGTATTGATATATATAATTAATAGCATCTAGGGGGGTTGTCGGGTGCATATAAAAATATATAGCGTTTTTGCTGTCGGGTTGTCGGGAGTCGGGTTGAATATGAAGTGTCGGGAGTCGGGTTTGTATTAAAGGACTAGAACAAAAGAAAAGAAAATGCCGTATATATTAATAAATAAGAAAAAAAGATCTTACCAGGTGCAGCTGCAAGATCCTCCAAGATCCTCCAAGATCCTCCAGTAGATCAATCAATAAATAAGTGTACAAATAGTACAAAGATGACTTATAATATCTATATACCAGGGAATAACCCCTGGGCATTTACGGAGAATAAATATGAACTTATATGACGCAAACTCAAAAGAGTTAATCCAGGTAGGCGATAAGGTTAAAACCTTTAGAGACGAACTGGTTACTATTACTGGTTGGGAGGAGAGACCTTTTCCCTCAACTGGTAGAGTGTTCTTTATAGAAGAGGACGGATACGACAACAGAGTCCAGGGTGGAGTTTACCCTGGAGTAGTTAACGCAAAAATAGGAGAATAAATATGACACATCAAGAAAAAATGGATTACTTAAAAACAATCCAAGACAGAAACCAGGCGTTAATTGAACGCCTGAATGGTATGGTAAGAGATACCCCAATCTCAGGATCATTTGGCTTATTGGGTCAGATCCTGGTTGATCAAGGTTTAGCAGATACTAGAGCAGGGGCAATAGATGAGGCTTGTAATTACGATCTACATCAAGCCCCGCTTGATCGCCAAATCCTCCAGGACATATATCATACGGTAAGTTATAAAAAACTAACTTCAGCAATCTGCAATTGCGACGGATCCAACTTCCCCTGGTTGCTAAAGATAGCACCCAGGTTGATCAAGATCTGCCTGGAAAATAAAGTTGATCTTGCTTTGATTGAGAGAACTGAAGAAGCATTTGATCAATTAGATAGGAGGGCTAGTTAGATGGAACAAGAAAAGAAATGTATTGACCTGGTAGCAGACAAGTTTGCCCAGGAGGAAGCAGGAAACCGCGAGGCACGTAAATGGTTTGACGAATACGAGAACGCAACCGAAGGCACTCAAATAGCGATGAGAGTTATAACCGAAAAGAACGGCGACTGCTTTAACGATTATTACGACTATTACGACTGGTTAAACCAGTCGTTCTTGTCTTTTGATTTTGTTGATCCGTTCACCTTTACTGACCAGAAGGCAGGATATTGGCGTCTTCAGATATCCTGGGGTGGCCCAAGTTCCGAGTTCAGAATATATGCAGATTCAAACCTAAATATATGTTCTATTGAATATTGGTATATGGATTGGTTTGACGGCGCTTATATTGATGTTGAGGATCATACAGAGTCTTACAACATATGCGAAACATTCCTGGAGATGCAAAGGTATTAGTCGGGCAGTCGGGATTAAGGGAGACTAGCGTCTCCCTTTTTTTTGCCTAGAGTTTTATTTAATATAAAAGAATATTGTCCTGGATCTTACCTGGTTGATCAGCCCAGGCGGGGGATCCACCTGGAAGATTTGACCCCAGGGGGCGATAGATCTATCGGATCTATTAGTCGGATCTTTAATAATTGGGACTCTATAGGACTGAAAAAGGTCGGATAAAGTCGGATAATTAGAAAACCCCCACCCCCCAAAATATAACTAGGTACTTTATATACTAGGAGAAGAACAGTATTACAGTTACAAAATATACCATTTTTTTAGGATTCCACTTTTACTTGTATAAGGTACCCTATTCCAGTTATAATTTTCCCAAAGGTTTTGCAGGTAGGCTTGAGACACTTCGCTCAAACTCTTCTCCAAAAGATTCACACTTGCCTGCAAAATTTTTCTACATTTTTTTTCAAAACGGTTTTTGCAAATAAGGTACCCATACAGAAATAATTTTTTCTATACTTTTTTGACTTTTGAATGGTATGATATGGCGTATGGCAAATCCATTTGATACAGATTATTCATTTTTGAATCTACCTGAGAAGGGTTCGGATGTAAGGGGTCCTATTGATCTTCCATCTGTTGAACCTGTCAATTCTAATTTTCAAATAGAAGGATACGCCCCAAGACAATTACAAAGACAAAGACTCGTTCAACCATCCTTACTACCTTTTTTGGAAGAAGAGAATGAAGAGCTATTATCATCTGCTCGTCCTTTTGAGGATATTCAGTCCCTAGGAGCAACATTTGGCCAAAGACTCGCTGAGACTGAAAAGTTCTTCGGCGACCAAGTAAATAAGCTGCAAGGCAATATAGACGATTTAATCAATACTAAGAGTGATTTAACCAAACAATTAGAGGCTGCTTTCTTACAACAAGATGAAATGAGTCAGCAAGCAATTGAAGAACAAATCGCTGCTTTAGATAAACAAAGAGCTGAATTAACCACCCTTTTAGAGCAAAAGGTTGCTGAAGCTGAAGCCGAAGGTGTGGATGCTGTAGCCGCAGCAGAACAGGTTGCTGCCGACCAAAGACAGCAGTTTGAAGGCCAGATTTCAGGCCTAGATCAACAACTACAAGATTTAGAAATATCTAAGCAAGAAGCTATTGCAGCTGGAGATCAACAGAGAGTCGCTGAATTAGAAGCGCAACAACAACAACTTACTCAAGAACGTGAACAGATAGTCAGCCAGATGGAACAGCAATTTGGCGCTGAACGTGGCGAGCTTGAAGGTCAAATTACATCTTTAGATGAGCAGCTAAATCAGTTGCAGATAGATAAGGAACTTGCTATTCAGCAAGGAGATGAGCAAAGAGTTCAAGAGTTAGAAGCCTTGGAACAACAATTAACTTCTGAAAGAGACCAAATTGTTAGCCAAATGGAACAACAATTTGGCGGAGAACGTAGCGAATTAGAAGGACAGATTACTAGCCTAGACGAACAGCTTGCTCAGTTAGAAATAGACAAAGAACTTGCTATTCAACAGGGTGATGAACAGCGTGTTGCAGAGCTTGAGGCTCAACAACAGCAATTAACCCAAGAGCGTGAGCAGATTGTTAGCCAAATGGAGCAAGCATTCGGAGGTGAGCGTTCTGAGTTTGAAGGGCAGATATCTAGTTTAGAAGACCAACTCAGTCAGTTAGAGATAGATAAAGAGTTGGCTATTCAAGCAGGTGACGAGCAAAGGGTAGCTGAACTAGAAGCCCAAGAACAAACTTTAATCCAACAAAGAGATGAATTGGTTGCCCAAATGGAGCAACAATTCGGCGGCGAAAGAGGTGAGCTAGAAGCAAGGATTGCTGAGATAGAATCTGCTCAACAAGCCGCTATTGCAGAGCGTGACCAAGCTATTGCAGAACAAGACAATATAAGAGCGCAAGCAGCCGAACAACAAGCGCAAGCCCTAGAAGGACTTAAGCAAGAGCTTCTTACAGAGCGAGCAGGTATTGTTGGCGGATTAGAAGGGACTATTGGCGACTTACAAGGTGAAATAGATGGTCTAACTGGAGCAAGAGATACTGCTATAGCCGAAAGAGATCAGGCTATTGCTCAACAAGATACGATTAGAGCTGAATCTGCAGAGGCGCAAGCCCAAGCACTTGACGCTCAAGCAAACGATTATCAAGCTCAACTAGATCAATTAACAGGTCAAAGCACTCAATATCAAGGTCAGGTAACTGAAAGGGACCAGACTATTGCAGATTTACAGGCGCAGATTGCTGCGTTACAAGATGCTGGACAACCTCCAGCAGATAGGCCTCCTCCTCTAGGTCCAGATATAGGCGGACCCGTTATACCTCCAAAGCCACCTTACTTACCTCCTAAAATAAAAGACCCAATATTTATAGATGATGGCCCTGGTTTTAGAGATGATAAACAACCTCCTATTAAAGTACCAGGAGGTACTCCAGGATTTTACGATAGGAAAGGTCCTATTGCTAAAGACCCTAGAATTCCAGACCCAAGAGAAAAATTTATTTCGTATGAAAGAGAACCAGTTGCACCAATATTTAAGCCAAGTCCTATAAAAGCTCCACCCCCAAAAATGAGTGTTGGCGGTATAGGTGGATTTTCTGGGAAAAGAACTGGTAGAATGGCAAGAAGATAAAGGAAATTAATATGAATATGGACAACGAACCAAGAATGCAAGATAGAAGCCCAGAAGGCCAGATGTTTGCAATTGAATCAGAAATTAAAAATATGATGAAAGAGTACGAGATGGCTGTTAGGAATGGTGAGAATCAAAGAGCGCAAATGATTGCAGATCAGATTGGTAAGCTAGAAAAGATGAAGATTGAGATTCAAGAAACAACTAGGCCAAGACAAATAGATAATATTAAATCTATCTTAAATGCAGGAACTTTAGGCATGACTCCAGGAAAAGATATGGGAGGTAGACCTGTAAATATGAATGCAGATACAGTAAGAAAAAATCAAATGGAAATGGGAGATTTAAGCAGATTTGGTATGGCTAGTGGAGGCGAAGCCTCTTTCCCAGATTTAACAGGAGATGGACAAGTTACTCAAGCTGATATCTTAAAAGGTAGAGGTGTAGAGTTTGCCGAAGGCGGCGAAGCTATAGGCGACGATCTTGCTGGTATGGCGATGTCTCAAGAAGAGGCTATGGCTGAAGTTGGCAACGCAGAAAAAGAAATGGCGATGATTCAACAGCTTGTTACTGTAGTTCAGCAATTATTAGCTGAAGGTATATCTGAAGATGACTTAGTTGCTTTCTTGAAAGAACAAGGCCTAGACGATGAAGATATAGATAGTCTAATGCAAATGGTTTTACAGTCTCAATCAACTCAAGCACCTGATCAAATCGGTCAAGAACTACAAGGTATGATGTAATGGGTTTTTTAAGTAATCAGTTTACTAGACCAGCTCAAATCCAACAAACAGGACAGCAACAACAAATGATGCAACCAGCTGTAGGTATGCCGCAACGAACTGGCGCAGCTACAATGGCAATTACTCAAGGTCCTGGTGGGCAAATGTATACAGACGGTTCTATGCAGACTCCATATAATCCTCCTCAAAATCAGCCGTATCAACAAGATATTGCTCGTCCTATAAATGATAATATGAGAATGGACATTCGAGATAGAAGAGCTAGACCCCCTCAAGGCGGTATAGGCTCATTCCCTAATCCATTTGGTAATAGAGGCGGATTTGGTAATCCTTACGGCGGTAGCCGAGGCGGATTCGGACAGCAACCTGGATTTGGTGGCGGTATGTACGGCAATCCTTACGGCGTCGGTGGCTTTGGTATGCAAAGACCTCCTCAGTTCGGTGGTGGATACGGTATGCAACAACCTGGATTCGGTGGTGGATTTGGTAGACCACCTATGTTTGGTGGAGGTTTTGGCGGCGGTTATGGAATGCAACCACCTCAATTTGGCGGAGGCTACGGTGGTGGCTACGGCGGAGGAATGGGCGGTGGTTTCGGCGGTGGCAGATACAGAAGAATGCCTCCAATGTTCGGCGGAGGGAGTCCCTTTGGACCTGGATTCGGCGGTGGTATAGGCGGTATGTTCCCTGGTATGGGAGGCGGATATGGTCAAAGACCTCCTATGTATGGCGGTGGATTTGGCGGAGGATTCGGAGGTGGATTTAGACAACAACCTCCTAGTTATGGTGGTATAGGCGGTGGGTTTAAACAACCGATGCCAGTAAGACCTCAACCTATGCCTATAGCTAGGCCTAGACCTGTATTTAATAAAGGTCCAGGCTCTATGGGAAGAAATGAAATACATATAGCAAGACTGCCTGAGCTAAGTTTAAGAGGTAGACCTGCTATGATGCAAACTCAAGGCCCAGAAAGTTTAGGTTTTGGACAAATGGAATTCTTGACCAACAAAAAATGAATGAAGATTTACCAAACGTTGAATCTATAATTGCACCTCTAAATATTCAAGAACAAAGAGAAGCTTTTGGCGGTCCTTTGTATCAAATGATGAACCCTAGCGGTAAAAAAATAGCAGATGCTGTAAGCGGTGGTATTAACAGTTTAACAAGTGATCCTATGATGGCTTTGCCTGGTGGTTTGTTTGCCAAGATGACTAGGACTCAATTATTAGAAGAATTAGCAAAAAGAAATAAAATTTTTAAAAAATTAGAATTTAATTTTAAAAGAGAAAAATACAACTTTGAAAAAGGTGGACCAGATGAAGCTCAAGCAGCAGCTTCTGCAATGAAAAGAATAGATAACCAAGCTACTCCAATAAGAAAACAAATTGAAGAAATAGAAGATATATTAAATAAATCTAAATGAATCTCTCAAATTTAACCGAGACAGAACTGAAAGAAGCTCTGATGCTCAAAGAAAAGCTGGACGGCTTTGAAACCCAAGATAAATGCCAAAACGATTTTTTGGAATATGTGCAACACATGTGGCCAGAATTTATATGCGGTCGCCATCATAAGATTTTTGCAGAAAAGCTTAACAAAGTAGCAACAGGCGAGATTAAGCGTTTAATTGTTAACATGCCTCCTCGTCATACCAAGTCAGAATTTGCATCTACCTTCTTCCCATCATTTATTATGGGTAAGAAACCTAAGATGAAGATTATGCAAACAACCCATACAGGAGAACTTGCTGTACGATTTGGTCGTAAGGTCAGAAACTTGATGGACCAAAAAGAATACAAGGATGTCTTCCCAGAAGTTAAACTCCAAGCCGATAATAAATCAGCTGGACGTTGGGAAACCAACAAGGGCGGCGAATACTTCGCAGCTGGTGTGGGTGGTGCTGTTACTGGTAGGGGTGCGGATTTATTGATTATTGATGACCCTCATTCAGAACAAGATGCTCTTAGCCCGAATGCACTTGAGTCTGCTTGGGAATGGTATACATCTGGACCTAGACAGCGTTTACAGCCTGGTGGAGCTATAGTATTGGTTATGACGCGTTGGTCTTCTATAGATCTAACAGCTAAGCTATTGGACTCCCAAAAAGAAGCACTTGCAGATCAATGGGAAATGATAGAGTTTCCTGCTATTTTTCCAGAAACAGACAATCCTTTGTGGCCTGAGTTCTGGCCTAAAGATGAATTATTAAAAGTTAAATCTTCTATTCCTGGAATCAAATGGAATGCTCAGTGGATGCAGAATCCTACAGCTGAAGAAGGAGCTATCATAAAAAGAGACTGGTGGAAGCGATGGACTCATAAGAGCATACCACCTGTAAAATATATTATGCAGTCATACGATACTGCCTTTTCTAAAAACCAAACTGCTGACTTTTCAGCGATATCTACTTGGGGTGTTTTTAAACCCTCAGAAGATGCTCCTGATTGTTTAATACTATTAGACTGTCAAAAAGGTCGTTGGGACTTTCCAGAGCTAAAAGAAATAGCTATGCGTGAATACACTTATTGGGAATGCGATATGGTTCTTATTGAAGCAAAAGCGTCTGGAACTCCACTTACCCAAGAGCTACGGCGAATAGGTATTCCTGTTGTTAATTACTCTCCGACTAGAGGCCATGATAAACATTCTAGGATGCACTCGGTTGCTCCTATCTTTGAATCAGGAATGGTGTATGCACCTAATAAGACCTTTGCAGAGGATATGATAGAGGAATGTGCGTCATTTCCATTTGGTGCTAACGATGATTTATGTGATACTATGACTCAAGCTTTAATGAGATTTCGCGAAGGCGGATTTGTCTCGTTAAATAATGATTATGAAGATAAAGAAAGAGAAATAAGACAGAGGGTTTATTACTAATGGCAATTGAAAGACAAGTACCAGATCCAGCTCAAATTGCAGAACCAGTACAAGATTTAACAAACGAAAGATCAACTGAAGATATTGATGAAGAAATTATTGAAGTCTTAGATGCTATGGGCGAAGGCGAAGATAATATTCAAATGCAAGAAGACGGTTCTGCAATATTAGGTCCAGAAGAACCTATGATGCCAAATGTAGGTTTTGCAGAAAATTTAGCAGAAGTTATATCACCTCAAGAGCTATCTACTATCTATATAGAATTAGTGGGAGCTATTGAAAGCGACAAATCATCTAGAGAAGATTGGGAAAGAACTTATACAGACGGACTTAAATACTTAGGTATGAAGTTTGACGATAATAGGTCTGAGCCTTTTGCAGGGGCTAGTGGTGTTATTCATCCGTTATTAGGAGAGTCTGTTACTCAGTTCCAAGCGCAAGCATATAAAGAATTACTACCAGCTGGAGGCCCTGTTAAAACGCAAGTAGTAGGTGCTTATGATGGTTTGGTTGAAGAACAAGCTCAAAGAGTTAAAGAGTTTATGAATTATCAGATTCTTCATGTTATGGAAGAGTATGATGAAGAATTAGACCAAATGCTTTTTTATCTACCTCTTGCAGGTTCTGCATTTAAAAAAGTTTACTACGATGAAACTCTAGGAAGGCCTGTATCTAAATTTGTAGCTCCAGAAGATTTGATTGTTCCTTACTATACAACTGACTTAGAAACCTGTTCGCGAATTACTCATGTTGTTAAGATGCCAGAAAATGATGTAAGGAAATTACAAGCTATTGGATTTTATAAAAATGTAGATGTTGAGTCTGGAGATAATGTTACTTTAAATTCAGACATACAATCAGAAAAAGAAAAGTTAGAAGGTATGGAGCCAAGTTATGATGATGGTGAGGTATCTGTTTTATATGAAGTTCATTGCAATTTAGACCTAGAAGGCTTTGAAGATATAGGTCAAGATGGTGAGCCTAGTGGAGTTAAGTTGCCTTATATCGTAACTATAGACTCTAACAGCGAAAATATTTTAGCTATCAGAAGAAACTTCAAAGAAGAAGATCCAATGAAGAAAAAGACTGAATACTTTGTTCACTTTAAGTTTCTTCCTGGATTGGGCTTTTATGGGTTTGGTTTAACACACATGATTGGTGGTTTATCTAAAGCCTCTACATCTATTGTTAGACAGTTAATTGATGCTGGTACTCTAGCTAATTTACCTGCTGGTTTTAAAACTAGAGGTATTAGAATTAGAGATGAAGACGAGCCAATACAACCAGGTGAATTTAGAGATGTTGATGCTCCAGCAGGCTCACTTAGAGATGCTATTCAACCATTACCATTTAAAGAACCAAGTGGTACTTTACTTAATTTATTAGGTTTATTAGTACAATCTGGTCAAAGATTTGCCTCCATAGCAGATACAAATATTGGAGAGGGTAACTCTCAAGCTCCTGTAGGAACTACTTTGGCTCTTATGGAAAAATCAAGCAAAGTATTATCTGCTATTCATAAAAGATTACATAACGGTCAGAAAAAAGAATTTAGATTATTAGCCACTATTTTTAAAGATAGTCTGCCTCCTGTATACCCTTATGCGGTATCGGGAGGTAACATGCAGGTTAAGCAACAGGACTTTGATGATAGAGTTGATATATTCCCAGTAAGTAATCCAGACATATTTTCTACTAGCCAGAGAATAGTTATGGCTCAAGAAATGATGCAGTTAGTTCAATCTAATCCAGAGATTCATGGTCCTGGTGGAACTTACGAAGCTTACAGAAGAATGTATGCTGCTTTAGGTGCAGATAATATAGACCAATTACTGATGCCACCACCAGATACAACTCCTAAACCTATGGAGTCTGGTATGGAAAATAGTGGTCTTATGATGGGTGGACCAGCTCAGGCATTCCCAGAGCAAGACCATGATGCACATATAGCAACTCATGTGTCTTTATTAAATATGGCTCCTGTTCAGATGAATGCTCAGATACAAGGAAATATACATTCACATATCATGCAGCATTTACAGTTAAAAGCAGATGCAATTGCTCAACAGCAAATGCCTCCAGAAGCTATGCAACAGTATCAACAAATGCAACAACAAGCTCAACAGATGCCTCCGCAAGAAGCTGCTCCAGTTATGCAGCAAGCTCAGGCAATATTGGCTCAATTTAGTTCGCCAATCATGTCTGAACTAATGCAACAATTCTCTCAACAGGTATCAACTCCGCCAGAGGAAGATCCTCTTGTAACAATTAGAAAACAAGAACTTGCACTTAAGGGTCAAGAACTTTCTCAAGATCAAGAGCAGTTTGAAGCTAAAGAAAGAATGAGAATGGAAGAAAAATTACGTCAAGATAAAATTGATGTAGAAAGAATACAGGCTCAAAAAGATATAGCAGAGTTAAAAGACGACACAACTAGAGATAGAATGGATCAACAAAAAGAACTTAAATTAATTGATATTGGTTTAAAACAATTGTAAGGTACACTATATGAAAAACGTAAAAGTATTAAAAGGAAAACAAGGTTACTCTAATAAGGGTTCCGTGCCATTTAAAGCTGTTTCAGAAGCACCTAAAAAAACTAAAGCTTCCTCTACTCCAGGAATGGGTAAAGGGAAGGCTAGAGGTATGGGCGCTGCTGAATTTGGCGGCAAGTTTTCTGGTATATATTAAATGTCAGTTCTTTGGCTGTCTGAACAGCTAAAAAAAAGAATTGCTGAAAAAAAAGATGATATTCAAGTCTCAATTATGAATGGGGCTAAAGATGTTGAAGAGTATCATTATCTACGTGGGCGCTACAATTCTCTCGCCGACTTAGAATCTGAACTTAGAGAATTGCTAAAAAAGGTAATAGAAAACGATGAGCAAGGTAATAGTTCCTGAACATGTCGCAAAAGCAGTAGAAAAAGATAATCTACTAAAAGCAAAAGAAGAAAAAACCCCAGAAGCAGTTAAAGAAGTAGAAAATGCTTATACAGAAGCTTCTAAAAGAGTATTGGATCCTTCCTTGCTCGATAAATCATTTTTAGAACGTATGCCTCAGCCTACAGGTTGGAGGATTCTTATATTGCCATACAAGGGCAAAGGTGTAACTGAAGGCGGTATTCAGCTAGTTAAAGAAACAGTTGATAGAGAGTCATTAGCAACAGTAGTATCCT